>JACCDP010741735.1_pt1 | contig 31046 bp, 23 predicted proteins | sample 7445841 | NCBI WGS metagenome assembly JACCDP01 (sample SAMN15323441, study PRJNA562643) | freshwater metagenome | isolation source: river surface water | place: USA:Blue River Watershed | collected 2017-08-17 | reverse complement strand
CCGGCGAACGCCGCGGCGGAGAGTTTGGGCCAGGTGAAGACGGTGTTCTGCAGGAAGAAGCCGCTGAGGGCCAGGGCCGCGGTCCACGCGGCGGCCGCCCGCGATCCCACCCCGAGCATGCGCAGCAGCGCGAAGGCGGCGGCGACCCAGGTGAGCTGGAACCACACCGCCGCCGTGCCGCTCGCCGCCCGCGGGTCGAGACCCGCGGCCTCGAGCGTTCGCCACGTGATCAACTGCCAGCCCGTCTGCAGCGGGGGACGGTCGCTCGACAGCCAGTCGGTTTCGGCCTGCTTCAGCGGCTGGCCCGCAATCAACCGCTCGCCGGCCTCGTGGGGCAGCTGGTTGTCCGTGGGCAGCTCCTGCCGGAACCGGTTCGCGGCAAGCTGGTAGAAATCGAGGGAGGACGGGAACAGGTGCAGCAGCGATAGATGCAGCAGTCCCGTGGCGAGGGTGAGCAGCACGACGGGCCGGACCTCGCTTTCCGCCTCCGGACCGAGACCGGTTCCGCGCCGGCCGAACCACGCGGCCCCCGCGAGTACGGCGAGCGCGGCCGCGAGACCCGCGCCTGGTCCCGTGAAGTAGGCCCAGAAGACAAGATAGCCCGCGCCGGCGACGACCGCCGCGGCGGCAACCGGCAGCCACGCATTCGGGATCCAGTCGCGTCGTGCCAGCGCGCGCAGCGCGGCGCACCAGACGAGCCCCAGCAGCAACCCGTTGGCCGCCCAGGCCGCGAGGGTCTGCCAGAGCCCGGCGGGACCGTCGCCCACGCCGCCGCGCAGGGGCTCGGTGACGGCTATCCAGCCGCCGATCGCCTTTGCCTCGTCAATCGCGACGAGGGTGACCGACCGGCCGCGCCAGGCGGCGGGCAAATCCTGGTCGATGATCCGCCAGCGTTCGCCGACGGCGGGCGGTTTCAGGGGCACCGTCTCGGCGGTGCCGGCCAGTTCCAGCCTAAGCGTGTTCCCCGGGTACGGGGGGTAGCCGCCGACGGCGAGGCGCAGCCGGGCCGGTGCGGGAAAAGGCCCGAGCCGCAGCGCGCCGGTGTTTTCATCGGAACCGTTCCACGAGCCCCAGGCGCGCACCGGCGCATGGGTGACCAGCGGATCGCCTTGGAACCAGCCGCCGCCCTCGGTGAAGCGGCCTGTCGTCTCGGCCGCGAGGCCCGTGAATTGCGGTCCGGTGCGAAGCGAGAACCGCGCGACCGCCGCCAGAACGGCGCACACCAGGAGCGCGAGCAGGACGAGACGCGGGCGCATCCGCTAGAAGCGCTGGAAGCGGAACTTCGCCAGCGCCCAGAGCCAGGTCACGGGGTCGCGGAACATGGAGATCTTTTTCCCCTCCTTGAACGAGCGCGACTTGTAGCTGACGGGGATCTCGATCGGATGGTGGCCTCGGCGGATGAGCTTGATCAGCAACTCCCAGTCGAAATCGAAGCGGTTGCACTCGAAGGTCAGGCCCGCGAGGCAATCGCGGCGGAACACCTTGTACATCGTGAACGGGTCGCGGAGCCAGACGCCCAGCGAGACGTTGATGAGCAGGGTGAAACCCCAGTGCGCGCAATTCAGCACCAGCGCCTGCGCGGGTTGGTCGGAGAATGTCCGGATCGCCCATCCACCCTGACCGTGGCGCGAGCCCAGCACGAACGACTGGCGGCCCGCGGCCAGCGGGGCCAGCAGCACATCGTAGTCATTCAGGTCGTACTCGAGATCGGCGTCCTGGATTAGCACCACGTCACCCGTCGCCGACGCCAGCCCGGTGCGGACCGCGAAACCCTTGCCGCGCGGGCGATCCTCGAGAATCAGACGCGCCCGCGGATGTTCGCGGAATTCCTCCACGATCGCGCGCGTGCCGTCGGTCGAATTGCTTTCGACGATGATGATTTCGAGCGTCCACCCCGGCACCTCCTTCGCGAGGATCGCCTCAAGGGCCGGCCGCGCCGTGGCCGCCTCGTTGTAGATGGGCACCACCACGGAAAGCGTGCCGTCGGTGATGGGCGGGAAGGGGCGTGGGTGCATCAGCGGGCTAGGCGCGTGTTCACGCTGGGGGGCGCGGTTTCACCGCGCAAGGCATCGCCGAGACGCCGTACAGCAGGTCCACGGCGGCGATCACGGGCGGCAGCCGCAGGGCGATCGAAGCCACGAAGCGCAGTAGCGGCCGGTGGCGCAGCGTCTTCAGCACCTTGAAGCGGATTGCCCCACGGTAACGCACCTTCACCGGACGCAGTCCGCTCCGGGTGTAGACGCGGGAGAGGGAATCGGGGTTGAACAGGCTCACGTGGATTTCCGGCGCGCAGTAATGGTGGGCAAGGCCCGCACGGCGGGCGGCCGGCGAGCCGAGGTTGCCGGTGGTCAGGAGCAGCAAACCGCCCGGACGCAGCAGGCGCGCCGCCAGCGCGACCGGCTCCTGCGGGAACGGCAGATGCTCGATCACCTCGATCATGCTGATCACGTCGAACGACCCTCCGGGCAGCGACGCGAGTTCCGCGAGGCTCAATATCTTCAGCCTGTCCTCCGAGCGGAGCCGATCGGCCCAGGAGCCGACGTCGTGCCCGGTCAGTTCCAGACTTCGCCCCGCCACGCGGCCGGTGTCGCGCAGGCATTTCAGCAGCGCCCCGGCGCCGCACCCGAAATCCAACCAGCGCAGCGGTTCGCCGGCTCGGCCCGGGGCGTTTTCGCGCCGCAGGAGACCGGCCGCGATCCCGACCAGGTCCTCGAGTTCGTGCCGCCGGTCGCTGGACCGCCAGTCGCGGTACTCGGTCTCGTAATCGACATAGGGATCCGGTCCCTCACCGCGGTAGTAGGCGTCGTCGTACACTCCGAACCCGGAGAAGGGCTCCACGAACAGCAGGCCGCAATCCGCGCAGTCGTGGAACGTGAAGACCCGACGAAGGTGCGCGCCGGTCTTCTCCCCGCGCGTCCGGGTGCGCGCGGATCCGCAGGCGCGGCAGGCCGGCGTGCTCATGCGCGGCGCGCCGGGCGGAGCGCGAGGAGCAGGGTCGCGGCGAGCAGCGCCGCGCCGAGGGCGGACAAGATCAGGTCGCGGGAAAGATCTCGCGGGTGGTAGCGAAGGGTCACCCGGTGCTCGCCGGCGGCCGGCACCGCGATCCCGTTGAAGGCGTGGTTAACGCGGACGACGCCGGCCTCCCGGCCATTAAGGGTCGCACGGAAGTCGCCGGGCCAGTGAGCTTCGAGGACCGTGATCACCCCGGGACCGTTGGCCTTCACCGTGAAAGAGGTGGAATTGGCGGTGAGTCGGTAATCGCGCGCGGGGTTCACCGTGGCACCGGTCTCAGCGCGGGGCACCGCCGAAAGCATTCCTTGGGAGGAGTGATCCTTCCTCTGTAACGCGGCGAACGGCCGGCCGGCGGCCGCCCGGATGCGCGCGGCGAGCTCGGCGGGTGTCTCATACACCACCACCCGGTCGCTGAAGAACGCTCGCGGCCACGCGGTCGGGCTCTCGTAGACGTCGAGGTCCGCAGTGCGCACGAGGCGCAGGGCGCGGCCGAGCACGCCCTGGTCGCTCGCGAGGTCAAAATAGTGGCGCACGTTCAGGGCGTCGAAAAACGGCCGGACATTTCCCGCTTCGCGGGCCTCCGCGTAGAAGCGCCAATCCCACATGCGCGTGATGCCGGACGCGCCCATCAGTTCGCGCACAAACGGGTTCACGAGCGCGTCGGGGCCGTGCACGCCTTCCAGCCCGTAGACACCGGTCCAGCCGGGGAAGAAATTACCATGCAGGCCGTAGCCGCGGGCCGGGGTTCCTTCCTGCGCGGCGCGAGCGGTCTCCATGGCCTCGGAGCGGGCGTGGAAATCGGCCCGGCGCGTCGGGCGGTTGACGAAGTCCTCGAAACCCAGTGCGGAATCGTGCGCGCCATGGCGCCAGAGGAGGAGAACCGTGCAGCCCGCGATCGCCAGGCCGGTGGCCGCGGTCAGACGTCGGCGGCGCAGAGCTAGGTGCGCGGCGACCGCGAGTCCGGTGAGCGCGGCGAGGAGTGCGATCAGGTAATCCAAGATGAACGGGTCGATCAGCAGGGTCCGCCCCGGCTGGTTCACGGTGAAGACCGGCCCGTAGATCGGGCGGTGGGCGGCGTGGCCGAACGCAAGCCATGCGAAGACTAGCCCGAACAGCAGGAGCCCGGCGATGATGAGGTCGTCGCGACCTTCGCGGGTGCCGAGTCGCCCGGCGGCCTGCGTGAAACCGACTCCGGCCAGCACGGCCCACAGGACGATCAGCACGCAGGAGAACGTGTTATCGAGGTGGGCGACGTTGCTCAGGAACGGGATCTTCACGATCCAGTCGGGGGAGATGAAACCGAAAGCGAGGGCCAGCGGCAGGAGGGAGCTGGCGGCGAGCGCCATGACGGCCGGCCGGTCGAATTGCCGCCGCAGCGTGGCGAGAAACAGGAGCAGCCCGCCGAGGAGCAGGAAGTTGAGTGACGGCGCGTAGACCTGGTTCCGCGAGAGCAGCGGGCGGTGGAAGATCTCGTCGAAGAGCCCGAGCAGCAGCGAAGGCTGCAGCTGGTAAGCGCTGGCGGCGTTGTAGCCCGTGTAGGCCTGGCGCAGGGTGTTCAGGAATGTGTTCCACACCGGCGCGGTGATGAGGACGAAGAGAAGCCCGAACCACGCGAGCGTCCCGAGTTTCGAGAACTTTTCGCGCCAGCCGCCGTGCCCCGCCAGCAGAACGCATAGCCCGGAGAAGTTCACACTGAGCAGCAGCATGTACGCCTCCTTCACCGTGCCGCTGTTCATCAGGGCTAGATTCGCCACCAGCAACCCGGCCGACCACAGCGTGACCCCGCGGCGATCCCCCGCGTTCGCCACGCGCAGCAGGCAGTAAAGGGGCCACGGGGCATAGCAGAGGCTGAAGTACGCCGGGTGGTTGATCCGGTAGAGGAAGAAGCCGATGAACGGCGCCGCGAAGGCGACGATCAAGGGGCCAAGGGAGGAAAGGACTAAGGGACTAAGGGACGGAGGGAGTGGGGGAGTGAGGGAATCAGGGAGTGAGGCGTGGGAGCCCGCCTCCGATCGCGCCTCGTCCTTTGGTCGGTTAGTCCCTTTGTCCCTTGGTCCCTTAGTTCTTTGGTCCCTTCGTCCCTCGATCAGCGCGAGTACGGCTAGTCCGAGTCCGGACGCGAAGAGCCACTTCGCGATCAGGTATTTCAGGTCCCAGGCCCAGGCTGCGCCGCGGGCCGCGATGACCAGAAAATGGAGCGGGTCGCCGAACATCGATTGCCCTTGGCCGAGCAATGGTACCCCCAGCGCGTTGTAGCGGTTCCACAGCGGCAATTCTCCCTGCGAAAGCGCACGGTGCTGGATCACGGAAAAGGGCACGTGCTGCCACATCACAGCGCCGACGTCGGACAGCTTCGGGTCGGTCATCGCGCTCGAACGGTAGCCCGGCAGCGTGGGGAACTTGTCGTAGAGCAGCGTCGTGCCGAGGTTGGGTGAGACGAGGCTCCGGCCCAGGAACACTATCGGATAGGCGCTCGCGATCACCGCCACGGCGGCGGCAAGCATCACGGCGAGAGCCGGACGCGTCGACCGTCGGTCGGCGGCGGCCGCGAGAGCCGCGCGAAAGCCGGGGGCTTTTTCCAGCGCCAGCAGGATCGCGACCAGCGCGGCGAAAAGGGCGGCGGCGTAGGGCGGGAGTTCGCGGAGGAAGTCGCGCGGGTCCAGTCGCACCTGCAGCGGCGGCGAGAAGGTGGTCCAGATCTGCGGATCGTCGCTGCCGGGCGCGGAGGAAATCTCCAGGCGCCCACCTTCGTGACGCACCGAGCGGACCTGTTGGAGCGCTTGGAATCCGGCCATGCTCACCGGTGCGATCGTCTTGCCGGTGAGGGTGGCGACGCGGATCGAGTGGATGGCTATCGCGGTGCCGCCTTCCGGCGGATCCATGCGGAGCGCGAGGTAGGTGCCGCCCGGGATGTTGAGGGTGTAGGTCTCGACGGCGGCGGAGGCCTTCAGGGCGGTGGCGGTGGTCAGTTCCTCGCGAAAGCCCGGGCCGTCGTCGTAAAAGACCTGAAGACTCGACTCCTTCGGGCAGGTGAGCCGCACCTCCAGCACAAAGCGGTCCGTCCGCATCCGCGCGGCGGGCAGGAACGGCAGGGAGAAGACGACGCTGAAAAGCGCCGCCAGCGCGATGGCCGGCGGGTTGAGAAACTTCATGCGGCGACCGGCAGATTCGCCGAGGGCGGCGAGGGGCGACAAGGAATTATCCCCGCCTTCTGCCGAGGAGCGCCGTCGCGGCGAGGAGTACGCCGGCTCCCGCGGCGACCTGCAGGATGAGCGGGGCGTGCCGGGTCGCCTCGCGCGCAAGGTAGGAAAGCCGTCCCATTCCCGCAGGTCCGGAGAAGGCGAGCCAGCGGACCGGATCGCGGTCCGCCGCGACGATTCGGAAGGTCTCGCGGGGCGCGGGGACAAAGGCCGTGCGCCAGGAATCGCCCGGTACCCGACTCGGTTTCACTTCCGCCAGCAGGCGATCCCCGTCCGCGGAGCGCAGTTGGAGGGATACACCTGACTCGCCGAGGTTTCCCGCCGTCTCGAAACGCAGCCAGTGGATGTGCGGCGCAGGCGCGGGCATGTTTTGGCTCCGCCACTCGCCCGTGGCCTTCGCGCCAGCCGTGGGGGAGTAGCTGCCCCAGGTGGAGGTGTAGTCCAGCGGCGGCGTCCGCGGGGAAAGCCCCTCCGCCGGCGGATTGACCAGATTGAAACCTATCGCGCGGGTACGCCTGAATTCCCCGCTGTTGCGCTCGGGTTCCGGTTCCTGCGGTGGTGGAATGGGGGCCGGCAACATGGACCGGAGGGCGGGGTTGGAGAGATAGTCGATGATGCCCTGCGCACTCGGATACGGGATGTCGGGGTGCGCGAGAAACCCCGGGTCGTTGGTCGCGAGGTAGCGGCGCAGATGGCCCTCGGCCTTGTCGTAATACTCGCGGGCACCCTTGAGTTCGTGGACCACGATGTCGCGCAGGAAGACATGGATGCCTGCTCCAAGGGTGAGCGCCCACGCGGCGGCCAGCGTTGGAATCATGTTTCGCCTGGGGGCGGGAGAAGCCTTCGCTTCCCGTGCGAGCCACGTCAGCGCGACGCCGTTTACTGCGGCGCCGAAGGCGAGGGTGTCCATGTAGCGCGACGCCGGATAATCCCCTCCGGCCCCGCGGGCGTAGGCGGTGGCGAGGAGTTGCAGTACCACCCAGCCGCCGAGCGCGGTGATCAGGATTCCGCCGGCGTCACGGGCCACCGCGCTGCCCCGCGGTGAAAATACGATGCGCCACGTGGAGAGAGCCCAGGGCAACCAAAGCACCACGGCGGCCCAGTGCTGTCCACGCCAGGGCCACTGGAGGCTATGCAGGAGGCTGAGGGCCATGTCCTGCGCGGATTTCGCCTTCATGTGCGCGTGCCACTCCACCTCCACCCGCAGCGCCAGGCCGGCCGCGACCAGCGCCGCGCAGAGCAGCAGCGTGGGCCAGGCACCGCGCCACGTTTCCTCCCGGCGCACGAGACGCCAGCCGAGCACGATCAACACGGCGGCCGACGCCAGCAGGCCCGAGCCCATCGAACCGAGCGCGGCGACGGCGGCAAACGCGCCCAGCCACCAGCCGGCGGAGCCGGGACGGCGCGACGGCAGCAGGCCGATCGCCGCGAGGGAAAGTCCGAGCAGCCAGTACTGCTGCGAATGAAATCCCCCGAGGACGTTCTGCCAGGCGAGCGGCAGGCCGAAGAGACCGGCAAGCAGCAGGAAAAGCCCGGTCAGGGCGGGCCACGCGAACCAGCGCGCCGCCATCAGCCAGAGCGCTGCGGCGACGGCGGCGTGCAGCAGCGCGTTGGTCGCCGCCTCGAGTCGTGAGTCCCATTGGCCGTTGGCGACGCCGAGCGTGAGGTTCTGCAACTTGGTCAGGATCACACGGTGCTCGTTGTGCGGACGCACGATGTGCGGGAGGAGATCCTCGCCCTGGTGCCACGGGATGAAAAGCGCGCCGGCCTCGGCGTCCCATTGGTCCCAGTCAGGCATGGGCGAGCCGTATTTCCCGAAGGTCGCCCACTTAGCCGCCACGATCAGCGTGAACAGGCAGACGGCGAAGGCGAGGGTGAGGATGCGGTGGGGCATCGGGGGCCCTGATCAACGCCGCCCGGCGGCCGGAGGCTCAAGCTTGCAGTTCCGTCAGAAAGCCCCGTCTGCCGCTTCAGCGCACGCCGCCCAGTCCTTCGGTCCGCGCTGCCCACGCGGCGAACGGTTCGGCGTCGGGGCGGAGTGCGGCGGCGGGATCGTTGGCGGTGCGGATTCGGAAGGCCTCGGCTTGCGCCCGCGCCAGCCAGCCTTTCTCCACTCGCAGCACCGCGAGGATGCCGTTCGGGCAGGACGCGGGAAAACACTCTGCCAGCTCTAGGACTTCCCAACCGAAACTCCCGGCGTCCATGCGCGGGAGCGTGCCCAGAAAATCCCCGAGGTTGCCCGGTTCGAAGGTGTGGAAGTGGATGTTGATGTCCTCGCCGCGCGCGACCGCCTCGTGCATGCCGCGGGCGAGGGTTTCACGTACCGCGGTGATCTGGTCCGGGGGCGTGTCGGGACTGAAGAGGCTCCAGTCCACGCCCTGCGCGAAGTCATCGATGTGCGTCAGGTCGCACGCGGTGGTGCCGGCCGCGAGGTCGTCGAGGAGGTGGTCCACCGTGGTGAGCGGACGGGTGCGGTCGAACGTCATCCGGCGGTCGGGCACCACGAGGTAGATGATACCGCCGGGACGTGTCACACGGCGCCATTCGGCGAGCGCGGCGGCCGGGTTGGCGACGTGCTCGAGGACGTGCGACGCGACCACGTAGTCCAGCGAATGGTCGTGGAACGGCAGCGCGCCCGCGTGGCCGTAATAGTCGGCGAGGCTGGCCTCGGCGCCGAAGGCCTTGAAGCAGTCGACGTAGACGGGGCGCGGCTCGAGCCCCGGGACCGGCGAGGTGCCCGGGCCGATCTCGACCCCGCGGGAGCCGTGGCCGATCCAGCGCGCGACTTTTTCCTCGTGCGTCATGCCGGGCGGCGCGCGACGGCGAGTAAGTTGTAATGCAACGGCGTGCCCTCGACCGTGCGCAGCGGGTACGGTGTGTGAAAGCCGAGCTCGACCTCAGGGTAGAACTCGCGGAGCAACGCGCCGAGGCTCCAGCGGGTGAAAAAGTTCACATGGGACGCCTCCAGCATATGCCACGGAGTCGCGAGGTGGTCCCAGAGGTAGCCTAGTAGCTCGCAATTCGGCACCGACACGATGAGGCGCGGCGCGACGCGCGCCACTTCGCGCAGGAAGGCGCGCGGTTCGTCGATATGCTCCAGCACCTCGATGCACAGCGCGGCGTCGAACGCGCCGTCGGCGAACGGCAGCGCGCGGCCGTCGACCTGCCGGTGCGGCAGTCCGAGGCGGGCGAGTTCGGCGCAATCCGCCGGGTTCACCTCGACCCCGAGCCAGTCATAGCCGTCGGCCAGCAATCCGCGCCCGTACGAACCGAAACCGCAGCCGACGTCGATCAGCCGCAGCGGCGGCGGCCCGAGATGGCGGCGCAGCAGCGCGGCCAGTTCCCCGCTGCCCTCGTGCTGCGAAGGTCCCACCGCCCAGATGTTGGCGCGCCGCTGGATCGCGGTCGTGTTCTGGTCTAGGAGGATACCAAAGTGGTTCGTGCGGTAGTCGCGCGCGATGGAGGTGACGCGTGTGACGGCCAGCGGGTCCGAGCGGGTGCCGGCGTGATAGCGCACGCGGAGTTGGAGCTCGAAGGGAGCGCCGTTCGCCGTCGGATGGTGCGCGAACAGCTCGAAGCCGGTGCGCGTGCCCGGAGGCAGGCCCAGCGCGGCGGTGACGTCGGGGCGTTCGTGCACCGCCGCCGTCGCGCCGATCACTTGCCCGCCTGCCCAGGCTTCAACGACGTCTCCCGCCGCAAATCCGCCCGGCGGCCGCGCCCACCCTCGCACACGGAAGCACAGCGGATCGACCGGCGTCCCTGTGACTGGTTCGTCAACACACGCCTGCATGCCGGGGAGATTTAACCACAGATACCACGGATTAAACGGATAAAGGCGGGAGGATGGTAGCGTTTCAGCGCACAACCCGCTTCCACTCGAGTTTCGTGGTTTTAAAATTCAGCAGCAGCGCCAGCCGCAATCCGGTGATCGCAAGATAACCGTTCATCTGAGCGACGTGGGAATCATTGAACGAGCTGACCACCTTGGTGTCGACGATCACGGCTTCATTCACGATCAGATCCGGCTGAAGGCTCCCGATCAGCTGGCCGAGATAGGAGACTTGGAAACGCTTTTGTTGCTCCACGCGCAAACCGCGGCGCGAAAGTTCGAGGACGAGTGCGTTCTCATAGAGTTTCTCGTCGAGGCCGGGGCGCAGGGTGTTGAGAACCTGCATCGCTGACCCGATGATCATCTGGCTGATGTCGGCGTGGATGATCTCTCTAGTTGCCCCCGTCTCGTCCCGGTGTGGATTCGGATGAGGAGCCTCTGGTCTGATCTGTGTCATCCGAGTTATCCGTGGTTAAAACCCTCACTTCAGGGGTGGCCAGTCGCGCGGGGGGAGGGCGAGGGTGAAGTCGTTGATCGTGAGCGTGAGGTTCGGGTTGTAGGCGGGATCGTTGTCCAGCAGCTCGCCCCAGGTCGCGCGCATGTACTCCACCTCGCTGCGGAAGCGGTCGCGTTTCTCCAGGGTGTCCTCCTTGCCGCGGCTCGCGCTCTCGTGGTGGTAGAGCTCGGCGTAGGGAGTCCAGAGGTTGCGGAAACCCGCCGCGCGCACTTTCAGGCAGAAGTCGACGTCGTTGAAGGCGACCTTGAGCTGATCGGCGTTCAATCCGCCGACGCGGAGAAACGTCTCCCGGCGGGTCACGAGGCACGCCGCGGTGACGGCGCTGAGGTTCTGCTGGAGGTAATTGCGGTGGGCCTGGCCGGCGGCGCCGCGCGGATGGGTCTGCCACGCGTGGGCGGCGACGCCGCCGATGCCGAGGATGACGCCCGCGTGCTGGATGCGGTCGTCGGGATAGTAGAGCTTGGCCCCGACACACCCGATCTCGGGGCGAATGGCGTGCGAGACCATCTCGTGCAGCCATTCGCCATGGATGACCTCGAGGTCGTTGTTCAGCAGGCCGACCAGCGGTGCGGCGGTGTTTTCGACGCCGAGGTTGTTGAGCGCGGAGTAATTGAACTCCCCCGGTGAATGGATCACCCGGACCGCCGCGCGGCCGTCCGTGCCGGTGGTGGAGGAGATCTCCTTGAGGTAGGCGAGCGTCTCGGCGTCGTCGCTGTCGTTGTCGACGATCAGGAGCTCGAAGTTCGGGTAGGTGGTCTTCGCCAGCAGGCTCTCGACACAGGGCCGCAGGACATCGAGGCGGTTGCGCGTGGGGATGACGAGGGTCACGCGCGGTGCGGGATCGGGCACCGGGTAATGCACGCGCCAATACGAGCCTTTGGTGGGCGAGATCGTCGCCTCCACGCCGGTGCGGATGAAGTGTTCGCTGATGACTTTCTCCGCGGCGACGGCGGCGAACGGCTTCTCGCCGATCAGCATCGCGGTGGAGCCGGGCACGCTGCGCCAGTGGTAGAGGATCCGGGGGATGTGGCGGATGCGGTCGGGGCCGCTCCGTTCTATGACGCGCATCGCGAGGTCCCAGTCCTGCGAGCCCTCGTACCCGACGCGGAACCCGCCGACCTCGCGCACCAGCAGGGTGCGGTAGACGCCGAGGTGGCTGATGAAATTCTGGACGTTGAACAGGTCCGGATTCCAGTCGGGCTTGAAGTAGTGGTCGTAGCGGTGGCCGTTCTCGTCGATCTTGTCCTCGTCGCTGTAGACCACGTCGGCCTCGGGGTGGGCGTCGAGCTCGAGGGCCACGCAGGCGAGGGCGTGGGCGCGCAGCTCGTCGTCGTGGTCAAGCAGGGCGATGTATTCGCCGTGGGCGAGAGCTAGGGCGGAGTTGGAGTTCGCGGAGATGTGGCCGTTGGTCTCGCGCAGGATGACCTTGATGCGCTTCGGGTCCTTGCGCTGGTAGCGCTCGAGCACCTTGCGAACGTGAGGCTGCTTGGACGCGTCGTCCGAGATGCAGAGTTCCCAGTTCTCGTAGAGCTGGCGGCGCACCGACTCGATTGCTGCGACGAGCAGTTTCTCCGGGGTGTTGTAGACCGGGAGGACGACGGAAATCAGCGGGCGGCGGGTGAGGCTGGCGAGCTTGGTGCGGATTTGGGCCGCGCTTTCCGGGGTGAGGGTGTCGTAGGCGGCGACCCAGGCGCCGTAGGAGTTGGGAGGGGGCGGGGCGGCCTTGCCGGAGCGGCGGACCGCCCGGGCGTGGGCCACATGCCACGCGCCGCCCTCGTCCTGCACCTCGATCACGAGCAGGTGGGTGCCGCGCCGCGGCACCTCTACCTTTACCTGCCAGCCGCAGCGCTCGGCGCCGGGGTAGTCGCGGAAATGGTCGAGCACATCGAGCCGTTCGTCTCCGTACACGGCGTGGGCCTGGGTTTCGCCCAACCGGGCGCGGATTGCCTTGAGGCGCCGACGGTCGCGGTGCAGCGACCAGCCGCGGATGCTCAGGGTCTCCGCGACGACGGACCAGTCCTGCGGGTAATCGATATTGCCCAGCAGCGCCGGGGAGGCGGCCGGGGGGGCGGGTTGGTCCAGAAAGCGCCGGCGCAGCGCGCGGAACGGCGAGGTGACCTTCCAAGAGAATGACGACTGCATCTTCGCCAGCTTCTCGTCGCGGGAGCGTACCAAGGCCTCGACCTGCGCGAGCTGGTCGGCGGCGACCGCCAGTTCGGCGGCGTGGCCAGCCCGCAGGTGGGCTTCGGCGGCCTCGGCGGCGGCGCGCATTCGTGCCTGCTCGGCCAGTCCGGCGGCGGTCTCGGTGCGGGACGCGGCGAGCGTCTCCTCAAGACGGGCGACCTCGGCCTTGAGCGCGGCGATCTCGGCGTCGGCGCCGAGCAGGGCGTTCTCGTAGGCCGTGACCTGACGACGGGCGGTGGAAAGCAGCGTGTCGGCCTGATCGCGCCGCAGCTTATGCTTCGCGCATTCCTTCGCGATGTTGTCGGCGTAGACCTGCGTGAGGTCGCGGGCCTTCTCGAGCCCGGCGGCGTGTTCGCGGGCGGCGGCGAGCAGTCCCTCGATGTTGCGGACGTGGTTTTGCGTGAGCTGCTCCCGCGCGGCGATGGCGTCGCGGTCGGCCTCGACGGCGGCGATGCGTTGGCGGGCGGAGGTCTCCACGCTTTGCTCAAGCTGCCGCACGACGTCGGCGAGGAGTGCCGTCTGGTCTGCGAGCTGCCGGGCGGAGGGGTCGTTCAGTTCCGCGGCGGCCGCGCCGAGCCGGCCGGCGAGTAAACTTGAGAACAACGTGGCGTCGGAGGTGGTCGGCGCGGCGATGGACGACCAGTCGGCCACCGGTGGGCGCTCGAGGCAGTCGGCGTAGAACGCCGCCAGGCCGCGCGTGTTGGCGGCGAGGTCGAAGTGTTCGCGGGCGAAGGCGGCGCCCGCCGCGCCGAGCGCGCTGGCGAGGCTCGGATCATTGAAAATGCGCGTGCAGGCCGCCGCGATGTCCTCGGGCGTGCCGGTTGCCGGCAGAAAGACCGCATCCCTGCCGTCCTGCATGAGGGCGGCGAGGTTGGTGGGCGGGAGGAGGACCGGCCGGCCCGAAGCGAGAAACTCAGGAAGCTTCGAGGGCAGCCGCAGGTCGTTGAAGGGCCCGGGCCTCCCCGGCTGCACCAGGACATCGGCGACGGCGAGCAGGCGGGGCAGCTTCGCTTTCTCCACGAAACCGAGGTCGAGCACGTGGCGCTTCAGGTCGTCCGTTAGCCCGGCGAGAAAGCGGGGGGAGTTGAAGCCGGTACGCACGAGGCGCACGCGGGTTCCTCGTTGGTTCAGGAGCGCGACCGCAACGTACAGATCGCGCATCTCAGGCTCGTTCGCGAAGGTGTTGGAGCCGGTGAAAACGATGACCTTCTCGTCGTTCGCCAACCCCAGTTCCTTCCGCAGCACCTCGGTCTCGGACGCGCTGGCACGGTCCGGTCCGTACAGCTTGAAGTCCACTCCGGGGAACAGCAGGTGCGTCGGCGTGCCGGAGTGAGCGGACGCGGCGAGCGGCGCGATGATGTGTGTCACGCCGTCGGCCAGTCCGAGGAATGTTTCGCTGCGCACAGGGTGCGGCAGGCTGGGGTCGAGTAGCGCGGCCAGTTCGGAGTCGGAAGACGCGCGCAGGCGGTCGAGCGGGCGGCCGGTGTAGCTCTCCAGCAGGAAGTGCTCGTTGTCCTCGAGGTGGATCAGCAGGCGTCCGTCACCGGGCCCCGCCCCTGCCGCGAGCGCCGCGCGGCGGTAGGCCAGGGTGAAGGCGCGGACGCATTCGCGGGGGGTCCAGGCGTGGATGATGTCGGCGGCGCGTCCGTCAGGAAAGAGCCTGGGGCGGGCAAGGGCCTCTTCGTAGGTCGCGGCGATGAACAGCGGCCCGGCGATATGCTGCAGCGTCTCCTTGCGGTGCGGCACCACGACGGCGCACGCATGCCCCGAGGCGCACAGCGTGTTCGCGAACCCTCCGATGTGGTTCAGGCTGTTGGTCGTGAAATCGCCGTAGTTAACAAAGAGTATATTCAAGGGGAGGGACTAAGGAGAAAGGGACTAACGGACTAAGGGACCACGGGACGTAGGGGCGAAAGTTGCCGCTGAATCGGTGGGCGCGGTTTAGAGATCGTGAGCGGGAATGAGTGAAAGGTGCGCGGCACCTAGAACCGCCAAGGCTTTGACCGTCGCAGCTAAACGGTCGGGCTTTCCAGCGTCTTTTTCCTCCGCCTTGATAAGGCCGTGCAGGCAGGCATAGGCCCTGCGGCTGAGTTCCTCCACGGCGTTGGCGTCGGATTCGGGAACGTACTCAAGACGGCGGGTGAGGTGAATGAAATGTCGGGTCTCGGCCAGGGAACCGCGGGCGATGTGAAGAAAATGAAGGTAGTCCCCTTTGGTCTCCCGTGCCGATCCCTCCACAATGTTGGCTGCGACAGAAACGGCTGAACGCCTCATTTGGCTGGTGAGTCCGTATATTTCTTCACGGGGAAGCACGTTACTCAGCCTGTAAATGGCGACCGCGAGATCGTCGGCCAGCTGCCACGCCTCGATCTTTCGGTAGTCCCGCATGGTGGCCGGTGGTTCCTCAGTCCTTTAGTCCCTTGGTCCTTTAATCTCTTAGTCCCTCAGTCCCTCGTCCCTTAGATCCGGTATCCGCAGTCGGCGGCGTCGCGGGCGAACATGCGCACGGTGTCGAGGGAAAGCTCGGTTAGGTCCTGCCCGAACATCTTCACGGCTTTGCCGAGGATGTCGTGCGGCACGGTGATAATACGGCAGCCGCACTCCTGCGCTTGCAGGATGTTGATGACCTCGCGCGTGCTGGCCCACAGCAGCTCCGCTTTCGGCTGCCCTTCCAGCAGGGCCAGCGAGGCGCGCATCAGGGGCATCGGGTCCACGCCGGTATCGGCGATGCGCCCCGCGAAGACCGAAACCACCGAGGGCACCTGGGGATTGAGCGCCTCCGCCACGCCGGCGACCTGGCGGAGTGTCAGCAGGGCGGTCACGTTCAACTTCACCCCGGCCAGGCCGAGTTCGCGGATGAGGGGCAGGCACGATTCCCCGCGGGAGTTGGTGATCGGGATTTTAGTGTAAACGTTGGCACCCCAGGAAGCGATCTTCAGCGCCTGCCGCTTCATATCGGCGAGGTCGTCGGTAAAAACCTCCAGTGAGATCGGCTTCGCCGTCACCGTTTGGAGGATGTCCTTGGCGAACGCCTCGTAGTCCTTGATGCCGGCCTTCTTCATCAGGCTCGGATTGGTCGTCAGGCCCTTGATGTAGGGCTTGGCGTAAAGGTCCAGGATGCCGGCGCGGTCCGCGCCATCGGCGTACAGATGAATGGAAAGGTCTTGGACGGTTTTCATCGGGAGTTTTCCGCCAGTCAGCGGCTCCCACCGTCCTTCGGCAAGCGCGCAGCCCCGCCCTCCCGCAGGATAACCGCGGCCGCCTCGGCCAATGACTTCACGGTGAAATCCGGCGGCGCGCGCAGCTCCTCGGCGTAGCCGAATTCGATGAAGACGGTTCTCACGCCCGCCCGTTGGCCGCAGTCGATATCGCGCCAGCGGTCGCCGACCATCCACGAGTTTCCGAGGTCGAGACCGAGCGCCGTAGCCGCGTCGAGCAGCATGCCCGGCTCCGGCTTCCGTCGGCGGTCGGGCGGGGCCGAACGATCGAGCCCCGGGGCGTAACAAACTTCCACGCGTTCGATCTGCGGCACCCACGCACGCAGGCGGGCATGCATCGCATCGACGACGGACTGTTCTTGGGTTCCGCGGCCGACGTCGGGTTGATTGGTCGCTACCACCAGCGCGTAGCCCGCCCCAGCCAGCCGCGCGCACGCCTCCACCACGTCGGGAAAAAGCACGAACTCCTCGAGGTTGGCGGGCGGGTAGGGCCGCCCGTCGCGGATTACCTGGCGGTTAAGCGTGCCGTCCCGGTCGAGGAAGACCGCCGGGCGTCGTCCGGCGGGAGAGGTGCCGGTGCCGGGCTGGTTCATCCGAAGGTCGTCCGCGTTTCCTTTTCCGCCGCGCCGTCAGGGCTTGGCGGCCACCGACTCCCACTTCGTTTGGTGGGCCTTCAACGAGGGATGGGAGACGAACAGATGCCAGATGACCGCCTGAAAGGCCTCGCTGTGCGGCGTGATGTTACCCGGGTTGACGGTCGGCACGATCACGCAGGCGTCGGCCACCTGTGCCGTATAGCCACCGTCCTTGCCGACGATTCCGATGACTCGCGCGCCGACCTGCTTCGCGAGCTGGAGGGCGAGGACGAGGTTGGGTGAGACATTCTTCTCGAGGTTGCCGCCGCCGACGGAAAGCACGAGGAGGGCGTCTTCCTTGCGCAGCCGTGAGCCGCGCAACCACTCGGCGAACACGGTCGCCCAACCCTCGTCGTTGGTGCGCGCGGTGAGCTCCGAGACATTGTCGGTCGGCGCGTAGCACTCGAGGCCGCCGATCTTGCGGAAGTCGTTCACGGCGTGCCCGGCGTTGGCCGCGCTGCCGCCGACACCGAGGATGAAAAGCCGGCCGCCGCGCGCGCGCACCGCGACGAGTTCCTGGACGCATTTCTCACACGCCGCCGCGTCGATGCGGGCGACGATCTCGGCGGTCTCCTTCAGGTGCTGGACGGAGTAGGACATGGCTTTGTTTGGTCCCGGGACGGTGTCGGTCCCGCGTGCGCTTGGCTAGGCTGGATTAGGGCCCCCGTTGAACCCGCCGCTTCTCAGCAACGCGTCCAGTTCGTGCAGGCCCTCGTGGGAGCCGATCTCGTAGAAGCGCTCCTTGATCTCGTGCCCGGCGAGCTGGCCGCGCCGGCAGAGATCGGTCTGAACGGCTGCGAGGTCGACGACCGCGTCGCGCGGGCAACCTGCGAACGCCGCCGCGCGGAACACCCCGAGCCCGTAATCGATGTGGCGCATGGCGGGCGTGCGGTGGCGCTTGTCGTAAACGCGGATTTCGCCGCCGGTGAACTCGACGTTGCTGGTGTCGTAGCGACCCTCGTTGCCGTAGACGGTCATGAGCCCGAGCCGGCCGGAGTGAAGGAAATGGTTGCCCACCGCGCGGTAATCCACCGGCAGGTAGCTGTCGCCGTAGAGCACGTAGAACGCGTCGCCCAATTTCGGCAGCGCGGCGATGAGTGCGCCGCCGGTGCCGAGCAGGCGCGGACCGTCGAACGAGTACTCGATCTTCACGCCCCACGCCGAGCCGTCGCCATAACGCTCGACGACCTGCTCCCCGAGGTAGCCGACGCACAGGACCAGATGATCGAGCCCGTGCCGCTTCAGCAGGCGGATCTGGTGCGAGAAAAACGGCTCCCCCGCGACCTCCACGAGGAGCTTGGGAATTTTTTCGGTGATCGGCCGCAACCGCGTGGCCAGACCCCCGGCAAGGATCGCTACGGGAAGGTGGGAAGACATGGGAGATTGCGAGACTTGGAAGATAGAGAGACGTCGGAGACAGACTTAGAAGGTTCGTGGAGGTACGGCGAAGGGTACGATGAGACCGGCGGTTACTGAACGAGTCAGCGTCCCTTGGCGCGACGGTTTATGGTCGAGAAGATTGCCAAAAGCTCCACGGCCTCTTGTCGCAGATCCTGCAGCAGGTTCTTATCACCGAGGTCAGTCCGCTCGCATAAATCCAGCCAATAGACGGTCTCAGAAGCCTCTTTGAGGGCGATTGCGGTCTTGTGGACAAAGTCGTCGCGGGACTCTGCCCGGTTGGCTTCGCGGTAGTTGGCCCCGATCGAGGTTCCGGCGCGTACGAGTTGGCGCGCGATCACGGACGCAGCATCGTTACGCTTCAAGGTGACGCTGAAGTTCACGGTCGCCGCGGCGAAACACAGCGTTCTTTCCTCAAGCCGGCGATTGTCCTCGGACGAACTCACGCCGCGAGTTTTCGTTGGTCTTCCGATCTCGCACTCTCCCTATCTTCCTTAGTTTTGCGCGACGACCTTCGTCCCCTCGAAGTCGAAACGGAAGCGCACTTCCTGCAGGCCCTTCTCGCGCATCGCGTGGCGGAGGCGTTTCTTGTCGCCGGCGTAGAACATCAGGAACCCGCCGCCGCCCGCGCCGATCAGCTTTCCGCCGAGAGCCCCGTGCGCCATCGCGTGGTCGTACCACTCGTTGATGCGGTCGTTGCTCATGCCGGAGCTGCGTGCCTTCTTGCGCTGCCAGTGCACGTCCATGAGGCGAGCGAACTCCTCGAGGTTACCGCCTTCGAGCGCCGCGAGGGACTTCAACCCTAGCTCCCTGGTGAAGTGCAGGTTGTCGAGCATCGCCTGGTCGGCGCGCTTCGACTTGTCGTTCTGGTCCTTCAGGATCGCCGACGCGCTGCGGCTGTAGCCGGTGAAGAAAAGCAGTAGGTTATCCTCCAGGTTGAACAGGGTCTCCTCCGAGATCGCGCAGGGGCGGTACTCGACGCGGCCGTCGCGGTGGAAGGTGAAGGCCGTGATGCCGCCGATCGCCGCGATGTACTGGTCCTGCTTCCCGATCGGCTCGCCGAGCCGGTTCAACTCGATGTCGCACGCCTGCTCGGCCAGCTCCGCCGGCGAGACGAGGTTCTTCCGGTACGCATGGAGCGCCCGGAGCAGCGCGGTGGTGAAGCTGCCGCTCGAACCGAGGCCCGTGCCGCCGGGGATGTCGGCCATCGAGGTCAGCTCAAGGTGCGGATCGGTCACCCCGGTCAGTTTCAGCGCCTCGCGGATGATCGGGTGCTCGATCTGGTCGACCGAGGCGACGCGCTCGAGCTTCGAGTACTTGACGATGATCTCCTCCTGGAACGTGCGGTGCTGCGTGATGTAGACGTACTTGTCGATCGCCGCCGCGACGAGGAAGCCGCCGTGCTCGCGGTAATACGACGGCAGGTCGGTGCCGCCGCCGCCGAGCGACACACGCAGAGGGGAACGGGTGATGATCATGGAGGGAGGACGAGAGTGAGGAAGGGAGTGGGGGAGTGAGGGACTGAGTGGGGCTCAGGCCGAACGTAATTTCCGGATGGATGCGCTCAGAATAGCTATGATCTCTTCGCATAGGGCGACTCTGGCGCTGATGGTTTCGGGCGGCAGCCAGTGTCGCAGGCGTTGCTCGTAGCGGCCGCGGGTTTCGAGAGCGGAGCCGCGGGCTATGACCAGAAACCGAATGTACTCCGCCCGCGATGAGCGTCCGTAGCCTTCCTCGATATTCGCGGATACGGAGTCAGCGCTGGCGACCTGCTGCGAAACCAATCGCATGCAAAGCGGTTCGCGGGCCAGTGGCGAAAGGTCGGCCACGACCGGATCGAACAGCTCACATGCCTTACGGTAGCCGCCAAACTGATGAAGTTTGTCGTGCGTGGCCAACTCCCTCACTCCCCCTTTCCCTCATTCCCTTCTCCCTGCGGGCGTGCAGACCCACGTACTGAAGATCGATATATCCGCTCCACCACTTCCAGCGTGCGGATCCCCTCGGGGAGGCCGGGGGACGGTTCACGGCCGAGGCGGATGTCGTCGACGAAGGCCTCGGTCTCCAGTGCCCATGACCGGTCGGTGGGAAACTCGTGGATTTCGGGCGGCGTCGGTTTACCGAGCATCTCGACCGGCATCGGGTAATAGGTAAGCCGCTCGGGGCCGTAGCTTCCGCCCAGACCGTCGATGATGATCTTGCCGGTGCGGCCGTAAATTTCGAGGGAGAACAGGTTCTTCCACTCCGTGCAGCTGGCGTGCAGCCACGCCGTGCGGCCGTCGGCGGTGCGCAGCGAGAGGAACGCGTTGTCGTCGACTGCCATGTCCCAGAAGTACGTCGCGGCGTGGCCCTCGACCGTCGGGAATTCCCCCAGGAACCAGCCGGCGAGATCGATCAGGTGTACGCCTTGGTCGATCAGCTCGCCGCCACCCGATAGGGCGGGGTCGGCGCGCCATTCGCGGTCATAACCCTTGCGGCCGCCGTGTCCGTAGCGTCCACGCAGGAACATGAGCTGACCAAGCGCGCCGGCGTCGACCAATTCGCGGGCCTTGAGCATCGCCCCGTGAAAGCGGTGGTTGTAGCCGAGACGAACCTTGGCCCCGGTGGCCCGCGCTGCCTCGGCCACCGCGCGGAGCTCCGTCGCGTTGAGGCCCCCCGGTTTTTCCACCAGCGCATGCTTGCCCGCGCGGACCGCCGCGAGAGCCAGCGGTGCGAGCGACGCGTTGAGCGTGGAGATGATGACGGCCGTCACGCGCGGATCGGCGAACACCCGCGTGGCTTCGGTGACCGGGGTGCAGCCGGGCACTTCAGCTGCGAGGGCAGTGGCGCGCGCGGCATCAAGATCGCAGGTGTAGAGCAGCGGCGCCTTGGGCCCGAGGGCGAGTACCCGCTTGCGGCCGATGAGTCCGCAGCCGATCACGGCAAATTGGGGTTGCTCGGTTTCGGCGCGATTCATTGCGTCGGCATTGATGTCGAAGGCGAAGCCAAGCGCGACGGGTAGGCAAGTGACGTTTTCCCCGGCGCCTCGGCCCGTGGCTCCATGAGGAACTGGCGCGAGCGCGTGCTGGTTGCCGCGCTGTGCGCGGCGGTGGGTTGGTTTTACGTCTGGACGGTGCGTTCCAGCGGGGACCCGTGGAGATTCGGGCTCGAGCAGCGCGATTACTACAACCTGCTCATCGACGGGTGGCTCGACGGCCAGTTGCACCTGAAGGTCGAGGTCCCGGAGGCGCTGCTCAAAATCAAGGATCCCTACGACCCGACCCAGCGCCCGCCGGGGCTGGCGCTGCATGACGCGTCATTCTTCCGGGGGAAGTACTACGTTTACTTCGGTGCGGCGCCGGTGGTGACGCTCATGCTGCCTTTCCGTCTGTTGGCCGGCATCGACCTGCCGCTGGCGGTGGCCGTGCTGGTTTTTGTTTTCGGCGGATTCCTTGCCTCCGTCGCGCTGCTGCTGGAGGTGCGCCGCCGTTATTTTCCGGAAGCGGGGGCGGGGATCGTCGCTTCGGGAATCCTCGCGGTCGGGCTCGCGGGGCTGGGGCCGGTGCTGCTGCGCCGCCCGCATATGTGGGAGCTACCGATCGGCGCGGGCTCCTTTTTCGCGCTCCTCGCGCTGTTCTGCGTGTGGCGAAGCCTGCACCGCGCGGGTCCGGCGCTCGTGCGCGTGTTGGGCGACCGACCGGACGGCCCGCCGGGCGCGGGACCGCTGCTTCCCGCCGATCGGCGGAGTCGCGCCTGGTGGTTCGCCGGCGCGGGGTTATGCCTGGGATGGGCAATCGCCTCGCGTCCCACGTACCTGATCGCCGGTCCGATGCTGGCGGTCCCGCTCATCGTTTGGTGGCGGGAGGAGCGGCGGTTGCCGTGGTCGCCCCTGCTGGCGGCGCTGGTGCCGTTGCTGCTGATCGGTTCGGCGATGGCGTGGCATAACCACGCGCGCTTCGGCCATCCGCTCCAGTTCGGCCAGGCCTACCAGTTCAGTTTGGATTACGAGTCGAAGATGGCCCACTTCCGACTCACGCACGCCCCTTTGAACCTATGGCGCTACTTCTGGTCGCCGGCGGAATGGGCGCCCGCTTTCCCGTTCATCCGTCCGGCTGACCTGCCGCCGAAGCCGCCGGGTTACGGCGGGCACGGTGATGTCTACGGCCTGTTCACGAATCTCCCGTTCACGCTTTTCGTTCTCGCCGCCCCGCTGGCGTTCTGGCGACGCGCCCCGCACGAACGCGTGGCGTTGGTTGCCTGGCTGGGGACGGCGGCACTGCTGTTCGTCGCGATCGCCGGCACCCTGGTCCATTTCTTCGGCTCGCTGGCTCGCTACCAATGCGACTTCGCACCGCCGTTCGTCCTGCTCGCCGCGGTCGGCGGGTTGGGCTTTCACCGCTGGCTGGTAACGGTTCTGCCCCGCGTGGGATCAGGGGTCGCCTCCGGCGCCGGTTTCGGGGCCGCGGTTTTATCGGGCGCTTTCGCGGTCCTCTACAGCCTGCAGTTCGACGGTCTCTTCCAGGAGAGAAACCCCGACGCCTGGCGGGAAATGGCGCGCCGTTTCAACACACCCGCGGCGGTTGGGGAAAGCTGGGTCGGGGTGAAGCACGGGCCGCTCGAGATCCGTGTCACGATCGAGACGGCGCCGGCCGGCTCGCGTTCGCTGCTCGCCGAGTTTGGCCGCGCTCCGTCCTTCGAGCGTCTCTGGTTGGTGCACACGAGTGACCGGCAGCTCGCGGTCGAGGTGGAGGCAGCCCACGGTCGCCGCGTGGTGTCGCCGCCGTTGGCCTTCAAGCCCGGAGGCATTCACACGGTCCGCGTGGAGACCGGTGCCTTGCTCCCGCCCGGTGAGCATCCGGTCTGGGGCCGGCTCTCCGCGGCCGGGACAGCCGCCGTTTTACGGCGCCTCCGTTTGTCGTGGGACGCGGTCGAGGTGATGGATGTCTCGCCGTGGTTCGGCGGGACCGAGCCGGGGGCTGCGGTTCGGCTTGGCTCGGCGGAAAAGACTGCCGGCCGGGTGCGCGTCGTCGGGATTGTGCGTGACGGAGCGGCGCTAACCGGCCTCCGGGCCGGCGCGGCGGTCGCGGGGGAGGAAGCCGCGCGGCGTTTCAGCCCGCACGGGGACGTGGAATTGCGCCTGACGCCACCGTCGGCCCCTGTGCCCGGGACGCGGGACCCCCTTTTGGTGACCGGTCGGCCGGGCCGTGGGGATTTCGTCGGCATCGAGTACGGAGAGCGCGGCCTGGCCCGCTTCTTCGTGGATCATTGGGGGCAGCCCGGACGCTTCAGCCCGCCGGTCCTGTTGCCGGCGGGGCGTCCGATGGTGGTGCGGATCACCACCCAATCCCTGCGTGAGCCCTCCGCCTCGTGGCAACCCCGTCACGTCACGCGCGGCGACTTGCGCGTGGAGATCGACGACCGCGAGGTCTGGCGCGAGCCGGCGGAACTCTTCGTGGTCGATCCGGTGGAGGTGGCGGTGGGAGTGAATCCGATCGGCGGTACCTCCTGCGGCCCCGCGTTCACCGGTCAATTGCATGCGGTCGCCTGGGGCCGGCGGCCGCGTCCTTGATTGCGGTTGCCGGTGGCCCGGCGGCGGGTTGCGCTCCACCATGGTTCGCTTCGCCCTGCCTGCTCCCGAGACGCGCCGGCGCGTCGTGCGCTTTCTCGCCGTGGGCGGCGGCTCGGCCGCCGTGCAGTTCGCGGTGCTCGCGTTGCTGCGCAACGCGATGGGTGAGACGACCGCCTTTTCGATCTCGTGGGTTGTGTCGACCGCCACCCACTACCTCGCCAACCGCTTCTGGGCGCTGCCGAGCGCGCGGACCGATGCGGGGAAGCAATTCGGCGAATACCTGGTCGCGGTCGGCCTCAGCTACCTGATCAATCTGGCCGCGTTCAAAGCGTGCACCGTCTGGCTCGGGCTCGGCGTGATGTGGGCCGCGTTCTGGGCCATCCCGCCGTCGACCATCGTCGTCTTTCTGATCCTGAACTACCGCGTGTTTCGCGGCGGGCGTGGCGCCGGCCAATAACGCAGTGCGTTAAGAGGGCCCGGGGGAGGGGCTTTTTCAGCCGGCGTTCTTCTTTTCCGGTTGGTCGAGAAAGTCGGCGAGGTCGGGAATCTCCTTCACGCGCCGGCCGCCGGAGCGGCGTGCGAGGTAGGGGTCCTCGGCGGGGGCCGCCAGCACTTCCTCGTCCTCATCCCCCTCCGCGCCTTCTTCGATTTCGCCGCCTTCCAGGTCGGTCACGACCCAATCCTGTTCGTCGTCGAAGATCTGCGTCAGGCGCCGCGCCTGCGGCTCCAGCAGCAAGGCGGGATTCTTGACCCGGCCCGCCTTCACCGTCTCGAACAGGCAGGGCAGGTGCTGGGTCCGGAAATGTTCCAGAAAGCCGCTGAGCCAGCGGTTCTCCACGCCCTCGCGGCGGTTCAGCAGAACCACATCGGAGAAATGGATGCAGGCATCGTACCACGCGAGCAGCGCGGGGTGGCGGGAGGCGAGGGTGCAGTCGATGACGCAGAAAACGCGGGCGACGGCCGCGTGGTTGCCCTCCAGCCAGGCCTTCACCGCTTCGAGTTGGTCGACGGGGTTGCGGCGACCGTCCATGACGAGGAAGAGGGGACCCGAGACCGAGGGCTTTTCCACGGCGATCAGGGCCGGGGGGCCAGGTTGCCAGGTCCACCGCGGTCCCGGCGGTAGGCTGGCGTCGAGCGGATGCGGGTCCTCGGTGGCGGGAAGAAGCACTGCCGGCTGGTCCCCGGGCGCGAGCCCGTCGGTGATCAGGTCGGTGAGCAGTTCCCGGCGGCCGGAGCCGGCGGAGCCGAGGATAAGATAGACGGGCGTTTTTTCCGGAGACATCGTTGAGCGGGCGGTCGGGCCCGGCGAGCGGAGCAGGTCCGCTCAGAATCCGAACGTGCGGTTCTGGGCGTGATGCCGCAGCCAGTGATCGGCGAGGACAAGGGAGGCCATGGCCTCGACGATGGGCACGGCCCTCGGCACGACGCACGGGTCGTGGCGGCCGCGCCCGGTGAGTTCCGTGGCGGCGCCGGTGCGGTCGACGGTGCTCTGCGGCTGCATGATCGTGGCGGTGGGCTTGAAGGCCACGCGGAAGAAAATCTCCTCGCCGTTGCTGATGCCGCCCTGGATGCCGCCGCTGCGGTTGGTGCGGGTGCGCACCGCGCCGGCGGAACCGGGCTCGAAGGCGTCGTTGTGCTCGCTGCCCTTGAGGCGGGCCCCGGCGAAACCGCTGCCGATCTCGAATCCCTTGGTCGCCGGCAGCGAAAGCATCGCCTTGGCGAGGTCGGCCTCGAGGCGGTCGAAAACCGGTTCCCCGAGACCCGTGGGCACGCCGCGGATCCGGCATTCGATCACGCCGCCCACCGAGTCGCCGTCGGCGCGCACCTGCTTGATGCGCTCGATCATCCGTTCCGCGGTGGGTCCGTGGGGGCAACGCACCGGGTTGGCCTCGACTTCGGCCAGCGAGGGGAACTTCGCAAGGGCGTCCGCGGGCACGGCGATGTCATGCACGGCGGTGAGGTAGGCGCGCAGCTCCACGCCGCCGCCGAGGGCGAGCAGCTTGCGGGCGATCGCGCCGGCGGCGACGCGGCCGACGGTCTCGCGGGCGGAACTGCGCCCGCCGCCGCGGTGGTCGCGGATGCCGAACTTGGCCTCGTAGGTGTAGTCGGCGTGGGACGGCCGGAACTTGTCGCGCATCTCGTCGTACGCGCCAGGCCGCTGGTCGGCGTTGCGCACGAGCACGGAGATCGGCGTGCCGGTGGTGCGGCCCTCGAAGAGGCCGGAAAGGATCTCGACGCGGTCCTCCTCCTTGCGCGGCGTCACGATGTCGCTCTGGCCGGGCCGGCGCCGGTCTAGCTCCGTCTGGATCTCCGCCGCGTCCAGCGGCAGCCGCGGCGGGCAGCCGTCCACCACCGCTCCCACGGCGGGGCCGTGGCTCTCGCCCCAGGTGGTGACGGTGAAGATCTTCCCGAACGTGTTCGGCATAGGCTGGCGGAAGGCGAAACCCTGCGCCCGTGCATGGCGACGGAAAAACGCGTCCGCGCCGCCGCCGGTCATCAATCCCCCGCGTGGGAGAAGTCGCGGGCGTTCACCCGGGCTCCCGACGCGGTCGGCCGCGATTTTTTATTTCCCTGCGGCCGGCGGCAGGGAGGGCGATGCCGGCGGTCGGCGGTTCCTTGGGCCTTGGTTGCCCGGGCGCGGAGAAAACGCCGGGTTGCGGGCAGCTGGTGCGCGGGACCGCTCAGGTTCCGCGTCTTTTCACGCCGAAATGCGCGAGCACGTTGCGCAGAAGCCCGGCCATCCTGGCGTCGACCGAGAGCACCCAACCGGACCCGATCGCGGCGGCGTTGAAGACGCGGCCGCCGGCGGGGCGCTCCCAGTAGATCATCTCGCCGCCTTGGTCGCTCTGCGGCTTGATGCGGCGGAAGAAGTAGTCGAACGCGCTGCCGCCTTTTTTCCAGAAGACCTGTCCGTTCGCGAGCAGCGTGATCCCGGCGGGGTCTGGCGGCACGCGTCCACCCTCGGGCGGAGGTTCCTCCTGCAGGCGCAGGAAAGTGGACGGCCGGATGTCGAACTCGTGGGCGTTCGCGAGCCGGATTCCGTCGCCGGCGGAACCGAAGGTGTCGCCCGGGCGGAGGCCGAGGTCCTCGGGTTGGCGGAACAGGAAATGGTCGGGCTGGCTGACAACATACGGGCCGAATTGCTCGGGCGCGCCCGGCGAATTGAAGCCGAGGCAGTCGAGAGCGATGAGGTCGACCCCGGGGAATCCGCACTCGCGCAGCATGCCGCCGCGCAAACCATCCTGGCTGTGCCACGTCTCGCCGCGCCGCGCGGCCGGCACGCGCTGGCCGGCGGCGTCGGCCTTGCGGCACTCCATCACGGTGCCTGCGGCGTTGAACGACACGCGCCAGAAGACCGAGTTGCCGCTGAGCACGACGAGGTTCCCGCCGGCGCGCAGGTAAGCGTCGGTGCCCCGGTACATCGGGAGCGACCAGTACTCGTTGTGGCCGGTGACGAGCATGGCGGCGTAGCCGCGCGGGAGGGATGGGTCGCGGTGAAGGTCGAGGTCGCTGACGAGGTCGTAGGCGTAGCCCTGCTCCTCGAGCCAGACCTGCGTGAAGCGCTCCGCGCGCGCGAGGTGGCTGTACTTGGTCGGTCCGCCGTAGAGCACGTACGGCCCCGCCGCCGGCCAAGGCATGCGCAGGCCCATCTGGTAGGTGCCCTGCCCGTTGGCATGATCGCGGTAAAAGTTGTACGCCGGCAGCCCGCGGGCGTCGCGCTCGATGCCGCCGGTGCCCCAGATCTGGTGGCGCGCCTCCGGGGTGAGCGCGAAGGGCGTGCCGCTGTAGGCCCGCCAGGTGTTGGTGGCCGCGATGAGCAGCAGCGGGGCGCGCTTCTTTCCCGCGGCGCGCCGCACGATGAAGGTGCAATGGTACTGGCGGGGCTTACCCTCCCACTCGAAGTCGAACCGGGCGACGAAGAACCCGCTGCGCGCGGCCGCCGGCGAGGTCCAGCGGTGCGTCACGTTCCAGCGGCAATCGTACAGGTCGTCCGAAGCCAGCCTCAGGCCGTGCCCGCGTCTCGCGTCCTTTGCCGGGTCGTACGGTCCGAAGCGGGGAACTTCGGCGGCGAACGAGGGGCCGCCGATCATCCAGGTGGCTTGGTTGACGATCACGCCGCGGCGGCCGGCACCCGAGACATCGGCCACGCGCTCGCCCTGCTCCTCCGTGAGCGGCCAGGCCCCGAGCATGCCGGCGCCTCGGGCGGAGGTGAGACCGCCGTCGGCGAAACGATCGGCGATCTCCGCGGTGGACAGCGCGCGGTCGTACACCGCGGGCTGCGCGATGTCGCCGTCGAGGAAACGCGTCGCGGCGCCGGCCTGCCCCATCGCGCCGAGGCGCAGGGGATGCCGGCCGGGCACCAACTGTCCCGCGAACGGCCATGCACCCGCCTCGCGGCCGTTGACGTGCACGCGTTTGGTCGCGCCGTCCCAGATCGCCACGACGTGGTGCCACTCGTTGCGTTTCAGCACGCCGGCGGCCGTGCGGTGGATGACCTTCTCGTCGGGCGAAACGCCGTCACCGAGAAAGAAGCCGACGTAACCGTCTGGTCCGACGCCGAGCGCGAAGCCGTCGTCGGCGTCCTTGTCCTCCTGCGTGATGACGCCCTGCAGCACCTTGAGGTCCCAGGGCCGCACCCAGCATTCGAGGGTGAGCGCGCGCCGCGGGCCCTCGATGCCGCGGGCGCAAGTAACGTAGGAACCCGGATGGACCGGTTGCGGGTTCGCCGGAAAGGAGCCGAGATCGGTGAGCACCTCGTCGCCCGCGGGGTCGTCGACGTCGCGGCCGAGGCGGCAGATCGACAGGCGGTACGGCACGCTGGTGCTCACGCACAGCTCGAGTGTCCCGCCGGCGGCGATCGAGTGTTCGAGCGGATACGCGTGCACGCCGGGCACGGCGAGGGCGCGGTGCGGCGGCGGGGAGGCGGGCGTGGACGAAAGCGCCGGCGCCGTGGAACAGCCCGAGGGTAGCAAAGTAACCGCACTGCTGGCGGCGGCCGTGGCGCCGGCGTCGCGCAGGAAGCGGCGGCGCGAAACCGCGCGTTCCCCGCTCATGCTTTCTTCTTCGCCGGGGTTTTCGCCTTGGGTTTCGCCGGGGCGGGGGCGGGTTTGTCGTCTAGGTTTCGCTCTAGCGCGGCCGGGTCGAGGTCGACCTGCACGCCGCCCGCGGGGACCGGCAGGCCGGCGCTCCACAGGATGCCGTTGAGGACGAGCGTGCGCTGGCTCGGGTAGGACCAGCTTTTATGAAGATCCGCGCCGGTGAACCCGAAGCCGCGGCCGCCGTCCGGCCGCTGGTGCGCCCAGGCGATCACCTCGGCGCGGCCGGCATGTTTGCGGGAGTCGGCGGTCGAGCGCGACTTGTCGGGCACGGCGCCGCGCAGCAACGGGGTGACTCCCGCGGGGGCGAAGTGCAGGTTATAAAGCCAGCCGTCGGCGGGAGCCGCGAAGGGTTTCACACCGCGGGTCACCTCGTGCGCGGCGATGTCGTTGAACTCCATGTCCCAATGGCCGCGGCTGCCGATGTCGCTGTGGAAGACCGCGCCGAGCCAGCCCTTGATCGCCGTTCCGTCCGCCCCGAGGGGGAAATCCATGGCTTGGTGAAGTAAAACGAGGCCGGTGCCGCTGGCCATCAGGCGGGAGAGGCCGGCCCAGCGCCGCGGTTCGGCGAACGGCTGTTTGCCGCCGCCGTCGCCGAAATAGACGACGCAGCGCGCGCCCTCGAGGACGCGTTCATCCTTTGGCCAGCCGCGCGCCATGACCGGCCAGACGCCGGGCTGGGCGCGCAGCCAGTCCATCAGCAGCGCGCACCCCGCGAAATACTCGTGGGCCATCGGCTTGCTGCTGGGCGTGCCGGCTAGGATCACGATTTTGACGAGTCCCGGCCGCGGGGCATCGACCTCGAGCGGTACGCCGGACTGGTCATACGACGGTGCCGCGGCGAGTGGTACGAGGGCGGTGAACAACGCGATCAGGGCAGGGGGTGTGCGCATGGGAAAAGTGAAAGCTTTCGGCGGGGTATCTTCGCCCGAAACCAATCTGCCGGCGCATGCCGGCGACCGGCGTTGGAAGATCAAACCAGAATGTCGTGCACGACGCGGCCGTGGACGTCGGTGAGGCGGTAGTCGCGGCCGTCGTGGCGGAACGTGAGGCGCTCGTGGTCGAGGCCCAGCTGATGCAGGATGGTCGCGTGGAGGTCGTGCATGTGGACCTTGTTCTCCACGGCGAAGTGGCCGAACTCGTCGGTCTCGCCGTAGGCGAAGCCGGGTTTGAAACCGCCGCCGGCGAGGAGGACGGAAAAGCCGGTCGGGTTGTGATCGCGGCCAGTGCCGTTCTTTTCGGCGTAGGGTGTGCGGCCGAATTCGCTGCCCCACCACACGATGGTGTCCTCCAGCAACCCGCGCGCCTTCAGGTCGGCGAGCAGACCCGCGACGGGTTTGTCGACGCGTACGGCGTGGTCCTTATGCTTGGGCAGATTGGAGTGCTGGTCCCAGGCCGGGTTGTTGGTGTTGTCGGAGTAATTGACCTGGATGTAGCGCACGCCGGCCTCCGCGAGGCGGCGGGCCATCAGGCATTGGCGGCCGTAGTCGTCGGTGGGTTCCTCGCCGATCCCGTAGAGGGCGAGCGTGGCGGCCGACTCGCGGGAAAGGTCGAGGACATCGGGCGCGTGGTTCTGGAGGCGCCACGCGAGCTCGTAGGAACTGGCGAGGGCCTCGAGCTCGCGGTCGCCGGGGCGGGCGCGGAGCTGCTCGCCGTTCAATGCGCGGATGAGCTCGAATTGACGCTGTTGGGCCGCGGCGGAGAGGTCAGGGTGCCGGACGTTGCGGAGGGCAGCCTCGACGGCCTTTTGGCCCGAGCGTCCGATCGCAGTGCCCTGGAAAACCGCGGGCAGGAAACCGCTGCCGTAATTGCGCGGCCCGCCGTTCGCCATCGTCGGGCTGAGGGCGACGAACGCCGGGAGGTTCTCGCTCTCGGACCCGAGTCCGTACGTCACCCACGAGCCCATCGAGGGCCGGATCTGGTTCGTCGTGCCGGTGTGGAGAAAGAGGGTGGCCGGACCGTGCGCGACGCCCTCGGTGTGCATCGATCGCACGACGCAGTAATCGTCGGCGTGGCGCGCCATGTGCGGAAACAGCTCCGAGACCCAGCGCCCGCTCTGGCCGCGTTGGCGGAATTCCCACATCGGCTTCATCACCCGGCCGGTGGCGCCCGCGCCGGTCTTCGCGATCGCGCGCTGGTCGAGGAACTCGAGCATCCGGCCGTCGTTGGCGTAAAGGGCGGGTTTGTAATCGAAGCTGTCGAGGTGGCTCACGCCGCCGCCCATGAAGAGGAAGATGACGCGCTTGGCCCGCGGGCGGTGGTGGCCGGCCCGGGCGGCGACCGGGTTCGTGCCGCGGGTCGCGGCCTGCGCCGCCATGCCGGCGAGGGCGAGGAAACCGAAGCCGCACGCGACACGGCTGAGGGCTTGCCGGCGGGAAAGGGGGAGGGGTGACGTCATGGGGCGGGGCT
>JACCDP010066644.1_pt1 | contig 31057 bp, 51 predicted proteins | sample 7445841 | NCBI WGS metagenome assembly JACCDP01 (sample SAMN15323441, study PRJNA562643) | freshwater metagenome | isolation source: river surface water | place: USA:Blue River Watershed | collected 2017-08-17 | reverse complement strand
TAATGGGCAAATATGGTCGGTTCCGTAAAGTCATTGTAGGTCGGCGTACAATCGCACGCAATCCACGTGCGTATTTTCGTTCACTGTTGACAGCCGTTCGTTCGATTCGTCTTCCACGCGACTCTTATTTACGTAATATACAGGATGAAATTACAGCACTGATTCGTTCGACACTTTACATGCTCAGCCTAAAGTAAACAGCCAAACAGAGAATAATGAAGACTGCAGTTTTCTGTCTTACCCGTGGGTACAATAACCCGGTTATGTACACCCGCCTCCTTTCAAGAAACGAGTCGATTGCTCGATTCTTGAAAGATGAATCACCTGATATTGTTATGTTTCACGAAGGAAATGTAACAACCGAACATCAAAAAATGATCGAATCTCGTACACCCGAACTGAATTTTAGGTGGATTCAGATTCCATGGATTTTTCCGGAAAATGTCCCACTTCCAAGTGTGACCATTAATACATTCTATAATGGAAGTTGCTATCCGGGCTATCATCTCATGTGCGAATTTCATACATGTGATGTATGGGATTACCTCAAGGATTATGACATTGTACTGCGGGTCGATGAAGACTGTGTTCTCACCAGTTCAAATTGGCGTACTGTATTCCAGAGTCTAGACGAGTTTGATTATCGGACACCAATGTTTGATATCGAAACACATGATTTGACCAATTCGACATTGCCGAGATGGCTTGGAACCGATTCCCATTACTATGACCGATCGATGCCGTACACAAACGTCTTTGTGACGAAGATGGCTCCATGGCTTCGCGAGGATGTTCAGGATTGGCTAAAAAAGGTCCGCGAAAGTAAAGGCTGTCTTTTGTATCGGTGGGGTGACCATGTCATGCAGGGGATTGCGCTGAAAAAGTTTGGAATTTCAAACAGTACACTTGAGGATTTTTCATACTATCACGGAAGTCATAATCGCCATGTATCTTAACGTTTATTCTTTGTTAATATATGTACAAGTGCATTAATCGCCACAATATCTTTGTTTGAAAAATTTCTGCGGCGACGAAGTAAGTTTAGCATTTCCAGTGCAACTTGATTTTTATTGGGTGGTGGTGGCCGTACATAACCACGTTGGCGCATCATGTTTACCATGGCGCGACTTGGGTTATTGGGCATTTATTTTATACACAGAAAATAATGGAACGTGAGATTATTCTCATTTCGGTTCTTGTATTTTTGTTTTTTATATTGTCTCGTCGGGTTGTGAAAAGCACAAGTGACGAAAATGTCCGAGTTCTTTATCGTCAGGCTGCACGGTATGCAGTAGCCAGTCTCCAAGATGAGTCCGAGGTTATAAAAGTTCTTCATGCAAACTATGCAATGGGGTATTACATGGCCCTGAAAGATATTGTGACCGGTGAAGATTTCAAACGAATTACTGGAGAAGATATGCTTTTGTTTGAACAAAAGTTGTCAGCTATTCAGGATTCTGCGACGACGGCACTCACAGCTGGTCGTCCGTCTTTAGTACCACTCAAAGACGAAATGCTCTTAAAAGCAATGTACGCTCAAAATGTATGAAGTCTATTTTTTTGTCAACCCCCTGCTATGGAGGTTTATGTCTTCAGGCGTATGCTGAATCCATTCTAAAACTACAGGTTTTGTGTGCCCAAAAAGGAATCCAGCTACTACTGGATACGACTGAGAATGAATCACTTGTACACCGTGCACGAAATATCGCAGTCGCTCGATTTATGCAAAAGACCCAAGCGACCCATTTCATGTTTGTCGATGCCGATATTCACTTTGATCCAGAGTCTGTGATTCGTTTGTTAGAGTCGGACTATGATATTTCGTGTGCTGTGTATCCGAAAAAAGTGGTAATGTGGGAACAGGCTGAAGAGGCTGTCCGAACTGGTCAAGATATTACAAAAGCATCTGCGGCTCTTGTGATGAACTTTCGTTACGCACAGACTCCAATCCAGAATGGATTTGCGGAGGTGCTTGATGGTCCGACGGGATTTCTCATGATTAAGCGTGAAGTGTTTACAAAGATGTTTGAGGCTTACCCAGAGCTAAACTGTAAAAATGATCATCAGAACCGAGACTTTGACGATTATTGTGCCGTGTTCGACTGTATGATCGATCCGAATAATCGTAGATATCTATCAGAGGATTATGCATTTTGTAGACGCTGGCAAATGATGGGTGGTAAAATTTATGCCGACGTGACTACAACCCTGGGTCATATTGGAAACATTCGATTTGCTGGAAAGTTGGATGATAGAATATCTGCGTAAAAGGATATAAAGTTCATCTCCTCAATATGTATATGCATGTTGTAGTGGTGACTCGAAACAAGTCATTATCCGTGACGACATTGCATACCATTATGACTATTGCAATGTATGGTATGCACAAAAGTGAACATATAAATTTCATTTTTACGGAGGATGGACTTAAATGTCTTCCGAAGCTGCTGAAAACAGGCGATCGAGTCGTATGGTTCGAATATGGGACAAATCTGGATCATGACACAATCTCAAAATCAATCTTTTCTCCAATGGACAAAGATATCAAGGTTATTGTGTATCCGTCAGTTTTAGAGGGGATTGACTGGGAGATGTTTCGTAAAAAAACACTCGAAGGATCAAAAGAGCCTGTAAGTCAACGAGGACTGAAGTTCGATACGATTGTTGAAAAAAAACCGATCGGGTCTTCACTGTACGATGTTCAGAAAACGTCTGCACGTGTATGGATGATGGATACAAAGCCTATTGACAAAAAAGTACGTGGTGATCCCAAAGTCCAGAGAAGTCTACCGACTGATTCATACGAAAATTTATTTGACACACTCAAGTCTTGGAACATACGGATTGCAGCATTGACTTCAGCCTTAGTCGTCCGTCATTATACACACGAGTGCATGGGTAACATTCTTGAAATGCCTGGAATCCGTCGGTCAGCTTAAAGTTCACAGACATCGTTAAGAATATGGAGGAGTTTGAACGCCGTGTCGCCCTAAAAAACTACATCCACGCAGTGTGGAACTCCCATGATCCGGAGTTGTTTCCGGGTCCTCAGCCAATTTCAATTGAACGAAAACACTATGTGGCTCTGAGACGCCAACCATATGTCGTGTGCGAAAAAACAGATGGTATCCGACATATGCTTGTCTGTTTTGAACATTGTGGCAAAAAGTTGTGTGTCCTTGTGGACCGTGCATTCCATATGACATATACAACTCTGACTGTACCGAAAGATACAGTTCTGGATGGTGAACTTCTGGGCTCTGAATTTTTAGTGTACGATGCAGTCCGAGTAAAAGGTGAAGACGTACAAAAGTTGACACTAACCGAACGTTTGGAAAAAGCTCGAGTCGTCGTAAAAGGAATTTTGAAACAACCTAAACTTCGAGTATCCGTAAAGACGATGTTACCACTTTCAGAGGTTTCAAAGATTGTACTGTCTGATACATCGGATGGTCTTATATTCACTCCAGTGAATGAACCAGTGCGTATAGGGACTCACGAAACACTGTTCAAATGGAAACCGAGACACCTCATAACGATCGATTTCTATGTCAAGAATGGTCGGGATTTATGTATACAGGAACGTGGTGGTGGAATCAAAAAACATGCCGACTTGTTTAGTACGGACCAATATCCAGATGGAACTATTGTCGAGTGTGACTATCGTGATATGGGATGGACACCTGTAAAGATCCGAACGGACAAGACACATCCGAACAATCGACGGACGTTCGATCGGACACTTGTCAATCTTCGCGAGGATATCAAACTCGAGGAGTTTTATACCGTTCTTCGGAATAAAAATAGTTGAAAATATATAATGAAAAGAAAGCGCCCGGCTCATTATCAGGGGGTACTTGCCAGGTGGCCTTTAAGGTATTTTTCTGCTTTAAAGACTCCTGAACTTCGATTTAAGCGCGAAAAAGAATTATTGGCTCGGCGCCGAACAGAACATCCGACGCTTGCCGAGACGAACAAGTACAAGACACGAACAAAATCTACATGGACAAAGACTTTCCATCGTCTTTATCCAAATGTCCGATTCAACAAGGATATACTTTCAAAAAAGTTTGGTATTTCGCGTCGGACGCTCGATATAGTATATAATCGTGGACTCAAAGCTTGGAAGACGGGTGGTTCGCGTGTTGGTGCAAACCCATATCAGTGGGCGACTGCACGTGTATACAAATACATTTTGTTGACCAAAAAAAAAGTTCCGGCACCTCCACGGTTCGATCCAAATAATAATCTCAGGCGAAAGTAAAAATGTCCGACTTTGTCAAGTTTAATCTGACCCCTGCCCTCGCTTATATTATTGTGGCCCATCCAGCAACATACCGCGCTGTCCGTTCGGTTGCAGGTGGCTGGGTTGCAACGGCTGAAGGTACAGCCAAGATGGGTGGTCTGATTCTGCACGCGATTGTATTTGTTCTTCTGGCCAGCCTGCTCATGAACCTTTTCCCCAAGAAGACTGAGAAGTACGGCATGATGAAGTACTAAAAACATAGGTAGTATAAAAAACAATGCCGAAGGGTTTACCGAATTTAGGTAACACCTGCTATTTCAATTCGGCTCTGCAGTGTCTTGCACACGTGCCAACTCTTACAAACCGTTTTTTGCGTGAACCATACGTCGGTGAATGTGAGTTGACACGTGAGTATTCGAAGCTTGTTCGAGTCATTTGGTCAAAAGATGGAACGCCTGATCCGGCGCCTCTTTTGGCTCTTTTTCAAAAGAAGCATCCTTCGTTCACACCTGGTCAACCACATGACACAAATGAAGCAGTACTCTGTCTGATTGATGATATCGAACGGTCTATCGGTCTTGATTTTATGAAACCAATTTTTTACAGTACAGAAAAACAGACTGTTACGTATCCAGGGGGTGAATCAACCCAAACAAACGAGATTGTGTCACTGACACTACTCGATGCAGATTCATTGCAGACGTACATGAAACATCAATATCTGACAGACTATGTGGATTCGGGAGGCAAAAAGTACAACGTGGCTGCGCTACAGACTGTCATTGATAAGATGGGGTACATATTCACAATGACATTCACTGGTAAAACTCCAGCTGGAAAAGTACCAGAGACATTTGGTGGAACACATGCACTGTTCGCACTTGTTCTTCATTGGGGGATTGGGTACGGAGGACATTACGCTGTCCTGTGCAAGCATCGAGGTCAATGGCGTTTGATAGATGATGATTCTGTTCGTGATGTTCCGGGACCCGATCCACGAATCCCATGCTCAATGGCATGGTATAAAAAGGTGAATACATAGTCAGATAACGAAATGTCTCAGACGGATCCTCGGATTGACATGCTTTTTGAGCAGTGGGAACCCGTCTTTGATGCATTCAAGAACAAACCGGATACTGAAATTGAAATTCGATTCGGAAAAATGAATCGTGGAACATTTGACACCAACATTGGAAAAGATACTTTTGAGAAGGTTCTACGACGTCTTCAAAAGTATCAAGGATGGGAGTCGACAAATGAGACAAACTCCACAATTTACTATGACGAAGCTGCAAATAAGCGTGTCACAATGGATGATTCAACCGAAGAAATGTCCTGTGTGACGAAAAAGCGTCTGCATGCAGACCATCAGGCGTTTGAAGGTATTCCATATGATGTTCGGATCGGTGTCTCCACCGAAGTTCCTTATGAACGCATAGAAGATGATCCCGATGAAAACTTTACTCGAGTAAGGAAGCGGCATCGATATTCATTTGTGCGCAAGGGATTGGTGATTGATATTTCGGAGGTTTCAGGTGACGCAGACGACAAGGATGATGATACCGAAACCGTATATCAGCTTGAGCTGGAGTTTTTGTCTCCGAAGGATGTTTCTTCACGGGTCCAATTGTACAACATGATGAACAAGGTGGCGGATTTAGCACGAATTATTGTTTAGTTATATACAGAAGCAAACTCACGTGCCAAAGCCTGTTCACGTTTATTAATTATTAAAGAGTACCAGTTCTTCGATGGTCGCCCAAGGACGTTGGCAGCGTTATTTGCATTCAATGCAGCCGATATGATCTTTCGGCGTTCGTCAAGTGTCAGAGTCGAAAATTTGCGGGCATATCTACCACGGCGGACCCGACCATTATTTAATAAAGTATAATTTACACCCTCAATTGTAAAGTTTACATTTCCCCCATTTGATGAAGGACTTTGTGTACCCACCTTGTTCTTTATCTTCTGGAAAATATCAGCCAAAGTCATCTTTTCGGATACGGTCGGAATACCTGCATTCCGTGCAATCCGTAAAAGTTCAGCCTTTGTATACCGAGAGTACTGTCGTCCGTTAATTCTATTGTTTGTCACAACGGGCCGACGTGGAGTAGAAGTTCCGATGTTCTGAACACCAAAAATATTCTTGACATGCTGTGGAATATTACGACCAATCTTTTTGTATGCATTCAGGACCCCTTGCTTAGCCGCTTTAATATCCCCTGGAACCTTTTTATAGTATGGCTGTCCGCCGCGTCCAGGTCGTATATAAAACCCACTCCGGACAGTGTTCCAATTTGGTGCACGACGTTCAGCATTTGACGTCTTTTTAATTGGGGGTGATTCACCTTCGTTAATTCCGAGTGCATTACGAACAGCTGTAGGAATAGCCACTCCGGCATTTGCATATGCTCTGACCACCTTTGGCCGTACACCAGTCAGATTGACATTCAGAGGGTAAAAGCGTGGCTGACCATTTGGCCCTGGACGGACATATTTTCCATTCATCTTGTTTGTGTATGAACTTGCAGGTGGATAGCGAACGTTCAAGAGTTGCATCCGCTTGAGAATACGTGAAGGTGGTTCCGGGACAGCCTTTCCCCAGTTTATGTTTTCGCGCCTCCGAATAAGTGCAGCGTTCGATCGCGTGTACTTGAAAATTTGTGTAATATCCGAAATACCATTTAGGTATTTTTTCAGAATACCTGGAGCAAGACGAATATCCGATGCCGTCTTTGCGGATATAAGTATAGTTCCGTTTGTAAACAATATGAATACAAGTGGTGCAATACGAAGTGTCGCACCAGAAAATAACTCGGCGGTATAGTCCGCTCCAGGTAGTTGATCAATTTTGATGTTCCGATCGACATACATTATCCCGTTCACCTTTGTTACATTATGACTGTACACGACCAGGTTAGGAATGTAGTTCCGACGAGCATACGTTAAAATTTTTTCGTATGACACACCGGCATTTGCAGTCACGTGCATAATACCATTATTAAAGAGTGTGAACGATCCCATATTTTTAATGTTCACCTGCCATTTATGAACTCGGGCCGGACTTCCTAACAAACCCTGTTCACGTGTAATGCGTGCAACTGGTTTAGCGCCAATCACAGTAGAATATCCAATCACGTTCGTTGCATCGGCTGGAAATTCTTCAGGTGGTACAAATGTTCCTACGACACGAAGAGTGACATTTGTGAGTGTGACGGTTGGCCGGGAGAGACGATAATATTTTTCGCGTACTGGATATGCATTTTTTGAAGCAGCGACGCGTTTTTTCAAAGCTCGTAAAATAACGCGGCCTGCTGACATGCCTATTACATGGTTATATTTTTATACATCATTGTCATCGCCTGCATAATTGTCCTCGACTGTATCGACTCCAAAAATGAATGGCTGGTTCGAATACGCCTTGTTTCGATAGACACGTGATTCGTGTCGTACAACCAGTTCGCGCGACGAGAAAGGACCTGCGTATACATCCTCGTTGAATCGGCACCGTCCCAGAACATTCTCCTGGCAGTGTTGATTGTATACTTGGACAAACAACTTTTGTGGAACACACTTGTCCGAACCGTACACAAGTTTGTCGCTTGCCAAAAAGTGCTGGAGCGGGTTCGTGACAGTTGCCACCTGTGCCTGTACAGTCTTGAAGTACTGTGGCAAGACATTCCAAATGTCCTGTGATGAATATTTAGACGAATAGTCGAGATATGCCTGAACACATTTGTAGAGAATGTGAGGAATTTCGGCATCAAGCTTCTGATCGAGATGTGGATCCGCATCCATCACCTGGCGTCCAAAGTTCCATGTGACGAGACGACGAAGAACTGATCCAGAGTTGTCACGGTAGCTTGGTACTTCGTTGCCGGCCAAAATACCAGGAACATTCCATGTCATCGACATTGCCTTTTCGTTTTTGCGTGCGATCGATACATCTTCACCTGATACCATCGACTGAAATTCAGCCTGTTCGAGTGCCAAATCACCCTTGACCTCTGGACTAATGAACATGAAACCATCATGAATCGACCACAGTCCAAACTTCTTTTCGATGTTGTTCGAGAGTGTCCGAACATCTTCTGTATCGTAAAACTTTTTACAAACCTTTGTAATGATGGTAGACTTGCCAGAACGGGCAATGCCTTTGAAAAATGGAATCACCTGCCAGCCATCCCTATCATTCACATCAAAACATAAACGTCCCATAAACACATACAACCACTTGCATACATCGGCCGGAAAGCGCTGATAATCCATGATACTCTGAAGGATAGGAGTCTGTACTTGATCCCATTCATCTGGAAGATTATCCGGAAAGTCCTGATCGAAATACTTGCAACTGACAATTGTCGGATCGAGTGTGGAACATGCATCAGAATCATACGGGTAAAACTTGCACATGTATGTCTGAGTCTTTTCGTCCCACTCCTTACCTACAAAGATACCATTTTTGAATGACCATACATGACGATTCTTCTTGATTTCAGAAAATTGAATATCCCGACAGTTGGACAGATGAGTTACCGTATCCCGAACGATACTACCCTTACTGGTCAAGTTGCGCCACATATGAAAGTGATCCTCTTTTTGGGTGTAAAAATATACAAACTCCTTAATCTCCATAAGAGGTTTCCAGGCACGAGTCATATGATTATCAGCCGTCTCAATCTGTTTACAGCACTGACCTTTGTAACGCCGAAGTTTCAACGAATATGTCTTATTGAGAAGGAAAAGAAGAAGGCACTGGTACGGACTTGTCTCTTCTTCTTCCTGTGTATCGAGCGTTTTGCAACGAAACAACGAATTTTCTTCAATCGGTGCAGCCATAGGACTATTTATCCGTTCAAATGAACGGACATACCGAAATATAATTTCAAAAGCATCATCGGCCGTCTCGATGAGACGCATCAGGCGGAATGCAATACGGAATTCATCACCGTTAATGTCAATGCTCGCCTTGTCTTTGATGCCGAGTTCACTCGAACGGTGGTACAACTCGGAGAAGAGGGTCACAAGACGACGTTTTTGCTCCTGTATGCGGTCGAGGTCCACATTCTGGGGCATGCCATTTAGGTCAAGTTCGTCGTCCCGAAAAAACTGTCTGAACCCATTGGTAAGCGGTGCAAACCGATCACCTTTACAAGTCAGACCCATCTTTTCCTCGAGTTGTCCGATGAACGATTCGAGTCGTTCAGGTGTAATCGTACTCACTTCGGACCGTAAAACCTCCATGCGAATTTCACTCGCATGTTCTGCTGTCTGCTCACGTTCCAGGGTATGATGTGTTGCTGTCATTGGTAAAAGAGCGCGAGATTTTTTTAGAACACAGTCACTGTGGCGTCTGGGATGACATGGCTGTCAGAATCTTCACCAGGATGAGGTTCTGCTTCTCCAGGTGCTTGGCAATCAGACTGACAGAATCCTTCAGGCTGGCCAGGGACGTAGCCACCGTCTCGCCGTCCTCGGTCGCCAGGAAAGCACCCAGGGCCTCGACTGGATCCATAAAGTCACCCATGTCATCGGGCATGGTGTCGTCACCCTCAGCAAGCATAATATCATTCTCGTCAGCCATTTACTGATGAGTCATAAAAAGTTTGGTCTGAATTATCGCATTTTGTATCTTTATTTAGGATTGTCCTTACAGGGGTGCGGTGGTTTTAGGTTGGCTAAATTTTTTTCTTGGCTATTAGTACCAAGCTATCATGGCGGGCGGGTTAATGCAACTGGTAGCTTATGGTGCCCAAGATGTGTACCTGACCGGTAACCCCAAGGTGACGTTCTTCCAGGCTGTGTACAAGCGCCACACGAACTTCGCCATGGAGCTGATTCAGCAGACGACCAACGGCAGCCCTGCCAGCAGCGGCCGCGTGTCCGTCACCATTGCCCGCAATGGTGACCTGGTTGGCAACATGCACGTTGCTCTGACCCCAGTGTCCAACGTTCTGTCTTCCACAAACTCCGCCTTCGACGTCAACTGGGTTGCTGAGCGTGCCATCAGCGCCGTTGAGCTGACGATTGGCGGCCAGCGCATTGACAAGCATTACCAGGCCTGGTGGCGTCTGTACGCTGAGCTGTTCCTCAGCGAGTCTGACAAGTACGCATGGGGCAAGATGACAACCCCAGCCAACCCCGTTGCGCTGGGCATCTCTACACAGGTACTGTCTCCCATGCGTGTGTACCTGCCTCTGCTGTTCTTCTTCAACCGCAACCCAGGCCTGTACCTGCCCCTGATTGCCCTGCAGTACCACGAGGTTCGTCTGGACTTTGACCTGACCAGCTACTATGCCAGCTACTTCGGCACCACCAATGCTTTCGAGGTCTGGGCCAACTACGTATACCTGGACACGGAGGAGCGTCGCCGCTTCGCCCAGAAGGGTCACGAGTACCTGATTGAGCAGGTTCAGCACACTGGCGGTGACCAGCTGTCTGCGACTGGCACGGAGGGCTCTTCCCAGCTGGTTCGTCTGAGCTTCAACCACCCCGTAAAGGAGCTGATCTGGTGCTACCAGAACCCCGGCGCCAGCGCCACAGCCCAGCTGAACGCCATGTGGAACTTCAGCTCCAACTGCGCGAACGTGCACGTTACATCCAACGTCATGCTTATGCAGCAGTCCAACAACTACATTCTGCCTCACCTGTGCGGCGTACCTCACATTTACAACCAGAGTGCCCTGGCTGCCACCGCGGCCACTTCCTCTCTGAGCTGGGTCGAGGAGGGTACCGCTTACGCAACGGGTGGCCCCGGTGCTGCTCTGGTCCAGGGCGTGGAGGTCGGTCCTCTGCACCAGTTCAAGGTGATCCTGAACGGCCAGGACCGCTTCAAGGAGCAGTACGGCAAGTACTTCAACCAGGTCCAGCCATTCTACCACCACACCGGCACACCTTACCCCGGCATCTACGCGTACTCCTTCGCTCTGCAGCCCGAGGAGCACCAGCCAACTGGCACGTGCAACTTCTCTCGCATTGACAACGCCCAGGTGGCTGTCAACATGAAGACAGTGAACTCCTCTACACTGCAGAAGCTGTTCGCCGTGAACTACAACATTCTGCGTATCCAGAGCGGAATGGGTGGCCTCGCATTCTCCAACTAAATATCAAAAACCAAAAATATGGGCAGATGTCTTCGCCTTTGGGCGGGCTTCGGCCCCAAGAACGTTCAAGGTTCCTGGGTCCGAGATAATGTTTTATCCATAAATAGTATGAGCACCGAATCGTCTAGTCGTTCGCATGTGTCCGGACTGACGAATGTATCAAATACATCTGGTATTCGTCACCATCCTCCTTCGCGTCGTTCGAGTATAACATGGTCCGGTCGTTCTCAATCAAATAACAACCGGAGCATGTATGGCTCACAGGGAAGCAAGTCTTCCCATAGTGCTTCTCAGCCAAGCAGTATAGAGTCTGGTATCAGTGCCCAATCAGCTAAGAAACGTCGTATGCGTCGTGTACGTCGTACTCGGAGACGTATCCGCAAGTCACCAGAAACGGCTGGTAAAAGTCGAAGCCTAAGCAATATCGCACTTTTAACATCATTGATGGCGAAATCAAAAATTACAAAAAAGCCAGTCAAAAAGAATATTACTACAGCTCAGTTGTCAAACTTATTGTCTATGATAAGTATTAAAAAGAAATAATGCCCTCATTTTCTGCGTCACTCGGTAAAAAAACTAAAAGAACTCGACGTGTTGTACAGTCGGCTCCGGCACGTATACTCTTAAGTAAAAAGAAACCTCAGAATCTGCCAGTAAATATGATATACAAGATTACTTCTAACCTAAACCCTTACGATAAAGCTCGTCTTGCATTAAAGTCAAAAATAATGTACTCTATACTAAAAAGAAACCTTAATGCGTATGGACGTCTTGCTGGTAGAAGAATCACACGTAAAGGAGGACCAAACTACTCACTTAGTTTAAGAGGTCCTCCTAAGGAACCTCCTAAGAAAAAGCAACGTCAGGATCGATAAACAACTTGCCACTCTGCGTTTGTTCCGTTGAGTACACGAAGGACAATTCTGCCAGTTTCTTCGGGATCAAAAGACTTTGAACAGCAAAAAATATCCAGGTACACCATGTCGTCCTCGGGGTATGTATGAACTGCAAAATGTGATTCGGATAGAACCAATACCCCAGTTACTCCATAAGGCTCAAATTGATGAAATGCACGATTTACAACTGTAAACTTGCACTCCTCGGCAATTTGATCCATCAGTGGCAATAGTTCGTCCTGACGTTCAATTTTTGTTCCAAAGACGCGTCCGATGAGATGCTTCATAATTTAATTTGTACTAGATTTTTTATCCACATATAGTAACACATGTCACTTAACAAGAATGTGATGTCAGTTCTGACCGGTAAAATGAATCGCCGGACTCTTGCAAAAGCGGCCGTTCTATCAAAATCATTTCGGGACGCAGTCAATACTGCACGTAAACGTCGTGGAACCCAAAGAACCATCCTCAAGTCGGCAGCCATGATGATCGGTCGAACACGACAAAAGATGACCCCGATATATCTTCGTAGATATGCAAATGCCATCAGATTGGTTTCACACATTCCAAAAAGTGTTCAGGGTTATCGTCCACGCCAAAAAGCACTTACGCTTCTTCATCGGGGTCGCTCTCCACGCAGCATAATGGGCTCGGATGTATATGGGGATTTAATGGGGTCGCATTTACTTGTTCGGCCGAATTATCTGGTAATGCGCAACTCTGGCTGGACGACATCAGTGTCAATTGGGGCTCGTGGACCATCTGTTCAGATATTTCATCATCTGTAAGAACATCACAAAACCCAACCCGTCGACGTTCTAGAACTCGGTCCCAAAACGCCTTCATGATTGGCAAGTTTTTTGCGAACCATTCACGACTCCTAGGAACAGTTGTGACCTGAAAAATTTCAGATCTTTCGGAGGTTGCTGGTTTGTACTGTACAAAATCACAAACCTCCAAGTCTAAAATCTCCATAAGAAGCTGAATTTGTGCTACATAATGACCAGGTACTTCTGGTTTGATTTCACGCTTCGGCGGACACTTGATTTCAAGGAGACGTCCAGATTCAGTAATTCCATCAGGTGAACCACCAAGAAATTTGTAAACTGGATGCTGAACGAGACCAATTTCATAAGATTTTTGGCCACATCTCTGGTCGTACATGTCACGAACAATAGGTTCGAGCAATGTGCCGTGAGCGGTTGATTCATTTCCGGACCATGGTCGGGCTGCTCCACATTTTTTGGCCAAAAGTGTATCAGGAGTCTCATATGGATTTTGACCTATAGCTGTTGCGGCATCACTTGCTGTCAATAAGTTTCCACGAAGATCAAGCCACTCTTGTGATCTTTGGTCCGCATACGTCTGTGTCAATAATTGCTGAACTCTAGGATGAATCATACTTGAGTATGGCGTGGTTTCTTAAACTTATCGGTTGTAGAGAGTGCAATTTGGGCTGCATTCTGTTCAGCATCTTTTTTAGTCTTGCCAAAACCAGATCCGTATGAAGTTCCATCCACAACAACCTCTATATGAAATGTACCATTGTACTGACCTTTGACGTGATATTCAGGAAGAATCACTTTGTTTGCCTGACACCATCGCATGAGCTGATCTTTGTAATTGTCATCGGTCAAATTCATGTCTACATGTTCAAACGATGAAAATACAAATTTTTTAGCATGTACCATTCCGAGGTCCAGATATATAGCACCAACAAGTGCTTCGAATACATCTTCACGAATATGTGGATTTGTATTCCATCCGTGCCGCATACCCTTGTCATCCATTAAAACCCAATTATGAAGTCCTAGACGCTCTGAAATTTCACAGAGTGTTTTACCCCGAACCAACTTTGTTCGAGCCTTGGTTAAAAATCCCTCTTGTTCAGTTTCGTACTTGTCAAACAAGAATTTTGTAATAATAAAACCCAAAACAGAATCACCCATAAATTCGAGCGTTTCGTACGAACCATCAAGATTCTTGTACTTTTTCAGCGCGGATTTATGCGTGAATGCACGTTGATACAATTTAGAATTGTTTATTTTTGTACCCACAAGCTTTTCAAGATTTAACCTGTCCAGTTCAGGTGCATCAATAAGTTCTTGTGGTTCATCTGTCATCTTATATTCTTACGTGTCAAAATAGTTTTAAGCCTTTGCGGCCGTCTTCTTCACGGTAGGCGGCTTTGCGGCCGTCTTCTTCTCCTTGGGAGCAGGTGCCTCTGCAGGAGCAGCCGCCTTCTTCTCCTTAGGTGCAGCAGGTGTCTTGATGTAGTGCTGGTTAATGTAACGCTGGATGTTCAGGAAAGTCACCTTGGTACCATCGGGTGGATTCAGCAGCACCTTCAGGTCATTGTCAAGCTTAATCTCCTGCTTGTCCTTGAGACCCTTCTGGCTCACATACTCGTTAATCTTCTTGGTCACCTGGGACCGAGAAATCTTCTCGCCTGGAGCCAGCTTGAGGAATGCACGAAGCTCTTCCGAGATGTCCAGGGGGGTGTTGAATCCATTGTTGGTCGAACGAGCGGCAGCCTTCTCGCCGTTAGGGTCCTCGAGCAGAGCCTTTACACGACGAAGCTCCTTGCGCAGAGCCTTGATGTCAGCACGGAGCTCGGCAATCTCGTCAGCCATTGTAATATATAAATTGGGGTATCCTTTAAGCCGTTGTGACTGATGCAGTTATTTTAGGTATTGTTGTACCGAATATGGATGTAAGTTGAGTTCCAAAAATCATCACGAGCAAAACAATCATCGGCCAGGTCACCGATGGTCCGATCAATACAAATGCAATGACATGCCAGAGCATTATATTTTCGTACACGACTGTATTCTTGACATATTCATATACGTCCATCTGATATCACGGGAGAAAATCATTTACGGCGTCTCGTAAGATAGTACGCACCGACTATAACTAAAAACAAAACTCCGAACGCCAGGACTAATATTATCCATATAGGGAGAATCTTGGCACGTTCTTCTATAGGTTGAGGTTCATCCTTCTTTTCGGTTGCACATGTTTCAGTACAGCATCCTGGATCGCACGCATACTGAAAGTCGCCATCGCGATATGCACATATGATATTCGGAACAGACTCTAAACCTGTTGCTGTTGTTATACCAGGCGTGAGTTGAGCCTGGCGACAACATTTCTTGTCGGAATATTGTGGGCCACACCATGTAGGCGTCTGTGGGAGATCCTGTAGTCTATCTGTTCCGCACAGACCATTGCTTTGGAGTACGGATCCAGGTGGGCATGTTTTTATCACCTCCATCTACTTAGAGCTTAGGTTTGTTTTTTCTTCATATGGACTATTCCAAGCCAGTAAAGATCCCAGACGGACGGTACTTTCTGAAGGTTTCTCAGAAGGGTGAACGTATTTTTCACCAGGTGAACAATGTAACAGTCCAAGAGAATCTGAGTCGTGAAGTAAAAACTGTTACGCTTGTACCATCTGCGAAAAATCTGTTCGAGTCTATTGATAACGAGTTTGTCTCACAGGCTGAAGTCCAGAAGCTGGAGTGGTTCGGTAAGGAAATATCGAGTGAGACGATCCGGTCAGCCTACCAGCAGAGTCTTTCTCCAGACGGTAGTATCAGTCTGTCGTTGGCGACAATCAAGGGTGATGTGATGACAACATTGTACACCGCCCAGAAAGAGTTGACCGAAACAATCCCAGCCGGTTCTTCGTGTGACGTACTGCTTGAACTAGCCGGTCTCTGGTTTCTTAAGCGTTCATTTGGACCTATTTGGCGTCTTGTTCAGGCGCGTGTTCGACCAGGACCTCGTACAAAGGCTCCGGTTTATCCGACCGAACTGAAGATTCAGCCGGATGATCCCGAGTCTGAAGAAGTGGAGGAAGATCCTACAGACTACCTTGACTGAAAAAAAACTCGTATACTATTATAATGGACGGAAAAGGTCTGGCAATTCTGATACTTGTTTTCCTGATTGGTCTCATGGTATTTTATCCTCAGAAGAGCGGCTACACTGCTACGGAGCCAGAGGGTGCTAACGTAGAGACTATCGAGGCACCAGGTGGTACTGACGCAAAGCTTGTCGACAAGATTGCACCAGGCGCATTCTTTAGCTCAGAGCCAGCTCCATTCACCAGCGAGGGTGTTACACCAACAGTTGATATTCCAGTGTATGACAGCACGAACGTTGGTCTGATTCCCAAGGAGGTTGTGACGACTGAGGACTTTGCTCAGTTTTCACCCGACACAATTCTGTCCGGCCAGAACTTCCTTGACCCTCGTGCCCAGATTGGTTTCCCAGAGACGATCGGCGGTAATCTGCGTAACGCCAACCGCCAGGAGCGCTCCGAGCCTCCCAATCCCCGCGACGCCGTGAGCATCTTTAACCTGTCCACCATCCCCCCAGACACAATGCGCCCCAAGTTTGAGCTCGATAACGAATATAAATAAACAATACACAAGTATATATAAAAAATGGATGACTTCAGGTCAGTCATGACTGAATGGCTGAGTCTGAAACATCAACTCGCCGAAGCTCGTAAAGACATGTCCGTTTTGAACAAGCGTGAAAAGGAACTTCGTCAAGTTGTTCAGACGCATATGAAGCGAGAGGAAGTTGATGTCATAAAAGTTCAGCAGGACAAGGTGTCCCTAACTACAAAAGAACGCAAAGGTTCCATTACGAAGGATATCATCATTGCAGGCCTACGAACATATTTTGGGGGCGATGAAGCGCGTGTCGAGGGTGCATTCCAGGCTATTATGGATTCTGCCCCAGTAAAACAAGCATTGTCGCTCAGTGTCCGTAAAATGAAATAAAGTAAATACGCGTAATCAAAACAAGTAAGAGTAATGGGTCTCAACAACGAGTACGGCGGTGACCTTGTCCAGCCTGACGAGTATCAAGATGATGACTATGAAGATGATCATGATCTTGAACTTGCACCAGAGGACTGGCATGACTGGAATTCAGAGCATGTCCTAAATATGTGGATGTCCCTCCAGCAATATCTAGAGGACAATCATGTCTCTTCGACATTGTTGAATCATGCAACCTTCCACAAGTTTGCCGAATTTGTCAGGACACATTCAAGCTAGACACATTTTTTGTTGGCATACTATATAAATGGGTATCGATATTACTGGTCCTAAGGTTCTGACTCCCGCTATCCTGTTTGCGCTGCTCAGCCCAGGCATTCTGCTGTCTCTGCCACCAGGTGCCAGCCGCATGACGACAATTCTGTTCCATGCGATTGTACTGTCACTGGTGTATTACCTGATTGCGTCATTCGTACTGAAGGTTTCTCTGCGTACAGCTGACCTGGTTGTTCCAGCCGTTCTCTTCGCACTGCTGACACCAGGTGTCCTGCTGACACTCCCCCCAGGCTCCCGTGGCATCTTTATGTCTGGCCAGACGTCTCTGGCGTCAGTAGGTGTCCACACACTGGTATTCGCACTCACATTCTCCATGCTGCGTGGTCAGTTCCCCATGTACTACTAAAGATTCGGGGCTATAAACCCATAACATGAAGCACCTTGTAATTGGTCCAGGTGCTATGGCATTTTTCGCCTTTTTAGGCGCTCTAAGTGCACTTCAAGATGCTGACGAACTCCATAATCTTGAAGATGTATCAGGTGCATCAGCAGGTGGTCTCGCTGCGTTTTTTTATGTAGCTGGAAAAGGCGATATGAAACGTATAATAGACTACACTTTACGTATACCGATAAAGGAGGCGATGCGTTACAATATTCGATTGTTTTTCAAGAATTTCGGACTTGTTACGAGCCAAAAAATCAAGGCTGTCATTACGGACATTATTCTAGTCTTTCTCGAAGTTGATGAACCACACCTCACATTTAGACGTCTGCGACAACTTCGGCCGAACGGTCCTCGACTTTATGTGTCTGCTTATTGTGTGAATCTAGGAAGGACCGAGTATTTTTCGGATTTGACGACTCCGGACATGGAGGTGGTGAATGCATTATGTATGACAATTGCAGTCCCATTTTTATTTTCGAGCATAGACTGGAATGGTCACAGGTATATAGATGGCGGAACCGCTGAAGAATCTCCGTGTGGAATTTTCTTGTCCAAGGATCCACGGGACGTATGTATCATAAGACATTCACCGTTTGATCTTGCGACACACGATACCACAAGTTTCAAGACGTACATGATGAGCATGCTCGCAATGACACTTCATCTACGACACAAATATCCTCATATTCGATCGATCGATATCGACACTTCTGTTTTTCAAATGTTTGATTTTTCGATGAAGTTGGAAACCAAAATCAAGATGTTTTCGGCTGGGTACACGATTGCTCATAGGAAAGTCTTGCCCAAGATGATACCGGAGGAGATATCAAAAATGAATGACCATCAAGAACAATCGAGTCCAGTGCATGAGCACGTTCCAGAACAATTACAAGATCCTGGACATCTTGTGGACTCGTGTGCTTCTGTTTGTAATCCTTGTCCTGAATGACATAGCGTACAAAATCTTCCAATTTTGCAGAAAACTTTGTGCACGACCAACCATTGTTTGTCATCCACCGAGTATAGTCATCAAAAAACTTTGGACAGCGCATCGTAAGAATATGCTGCGTGCATAACTTGGCGGTTCGGGACCATTCGTGAACAGTACACGCATGCGGAAATCCCTTGAGATCCATAGGGAACAACCCCGTCCGGTAGCGGTGATCGGTCGCCTGCACTATTTCGAGTTCACGGTCCATTGAGTGTGCCAGCCAATTTCCATCACCCTCAATCTGGACAGAATACAAAAACTCGAGCATGGCTGTTCGGAATGGTAATATTTTGGCGGAACCTCCATTCAGCAAGGTTCTTCCCAATTTTGCCTGGATAGCAGAATCTTCGGCAATCAAAGGATCCTGAAGAGCCTCTTGAATAAAAATAGTTCGAAGAATACCTCGTTTTGTATAACCGTCACTGTGGAAGTGCACAACCATAAAGCTCATCGAATGTATAATCTTTGTGGTCATGGTTGACTCAAAATCCGCCACTACGGCGGATATACGAACCATTCTCAGGATGGCATCTTAATTTTTTATATATGTATTTAGCAACAATGTTAAAAGGCCCGCGTCTTATACCCGTAAGAAGATCAGGTGCCCTCACCAGCTTTGGATACACTGTCAAGGCGACGCCTGCAAAGCGCCACAGTGCATTGACGGCTGTCATTCGCCGTGGTCGTACATCGCCACTCACAGTTTTTCGCCGTCTCCAGGCTATTGCGACTCTGAGCAAGCGCAGAATGCCACTGTACTCCCGGATATATCTTAAGAATCGTGATTGGGTTCGTACTAAATTTTTCCGCCGTTAAGTATAAATGATCAAGACGATTCTGCTCATACTGCTCGTGATTTTGTTGTTTTGGTTTTTCGTCACCTCTGGTGCAAAGGTGTCACAGCAGGATCAGCAGAAGATGATTCAGGGCAAGTCGATTCTGGATGAGGACGAAGGTACATACGCACGTGTTTAACGTTTCACCAATAGAATCAAAATTAAACCTATAAAAAGAGCCACCATGGCTCCGTAAACAATCATTTTGTTGTTTCGGATCCCGACTGGTTCAGGAAGACTTTCAATCCGTTCAGGTTCAGTCGGTACACTTATCGTATGAACCCGTAATGTAAATGAATTTATATCGAGACCCTGAAAATTGAGTGGCTGACCACTCAAGTTAAGCCACCTTACTGTAAGGCGGTCTAGTGAGTCCAGACGCGAAGGAAACTCAATCGACATGAGATAATCCCCACCTTCTTTGAACGACTTTATTTCACCCGAGTTGACATCCATAGGGATAAGGGCAAATGATGTCGCAGCCGTATTACTGGTTGTCGTCTGACGTGTAACATTCGATGACATCTGAGCAGATACAAGTCTACGTGCATCCATAGTGGTCGGAGTCCGAAATTCTTGGATATCAAGCCATATATAATCGTTCACATTCAGACTAATCACACGAATCGATTTCACATAATTTGTTCCGGTAACGACTGTACTTGCGGCATACACTGGATTTGATGCACGGGTCAGAACAGTTTGGGATCCAGTCGGAAGACCTATAATCGCAGCCAATTCCGAGCTGTTTATGGTAAGTGACGTAAAACTTCCGTGCAGGATGAATCGGCCCTCGGCCGCACTATATACAAGCGATGCAACAGAGGATGCCACTTGAGTCGAAGTATTAAACTCGCTTACGAGAGTATCCGTAGAGTAGAAACCATTACTAAGAGTTATATTGGTTGCATTGATTGTCATGATGTTTGTTCCGTTTGTGAGGTTATATATCGTATTTGGAATGCTGGCTGATACTAAATCTACTCGCGCTACATTGTAAATAGGCGATGCGAGATGAAGTGTATACGCATTCCCTGATGGATAGAGCGCTGTATCTCGTTGACGCGAATCGACATAAATAATTCGTTCACTCATACTACAAGAGTTGGACATTAAAAATGGAACAAATTCGCCTTATTGCTGGACATGTATGGAGATCACTTGGCCCTGGATTTTCGGAACGTGTTTATCATAATGCAATGGAGGTTTGTCTCAGACGGTCCGGAATTCCATATCAGACTGAACGAATTGTCCCAATCGTTTTTGACGATCATGCGATTGGGAATATTCGAGCGGATCTCATTATAAATTCACATATTCTTGTCGAACTCAAGTCGGTCCGGACACTAAAAGATGAACACAGAGTGCAGGGTCGAATGTATATGCGTTTACTTGGACTTCCGGATGGTCTATTGATTAATTTCCCAGTCTGTGGAGCTGATCTTCAATGCGAGTCACTCTAAGATGAAATTGCAGTCGGTATATATTCCCATCCAAGATCATCGGTAATTTTTTTCCATATTGCATCGTGTTTGTACAACTTTTCTTTTGATTTGAGGAGTGGGAAACATGGAAGGTAACTATCCTCGCCCAAAAGTTCACAAAACTTGTACAGAACATACGAATAACTTAAAAAGTTTTTACGATTTGCTGGACAATGTTTCTCAAAGGGGGTTTGAACTTGACCAAACATAAGTCGAAGACGATCTTCTAGAGCCTGTGGCATAGTCGGCGGCTGTACTCCATTGAGAATCGTTGTGATGTACGGAGCATGTTCGTAATATTTATTCATGTGAATCTTTTTCAACATTTCACGAACTTTACGATGTGTAATTTCACTTGTATTTTTCACGCGTCGTTTGCGAAGTTCCTCTTTGAGTTGTTCTATAAGTTCATTCGGAACTGTTGTTGACTCTTTTGCCTGAAATTGATTGACCCATTCATTGAAATGATTTTCGCGCTTGTATGAATAGACAACATACCTGTCCATATCCTGCTCCTCTTTGAAACCAGCCTCACGACCAAGAAAAAATTCAGTCACGCCACATTTTGTACACACCATATTACTTGTCGAGTCATCCAGAATCATAGAGAATACAGATTTGCATTGAGGACATGGAACATATTCATCATTTGGAAGTTTTGTAGGAATATCTTGTGATATATTCTCCACCTTTTCCATGTACATGTTATAAATGTCTTTGCGTTGGATACCACCGTCTCGCTGAGTCGTAAATTCTTTGATGAATGGCATACACTCGGCTATATAGTTGTACATGGCTTGTTCATAAATATCCTTTTTGTCCGGATGTAACCTTATAAGTTTTTGGTACTCTGAAATTTTTTCATGATAACGGCCCTCCATCCTTTAATAAAGAACTGGATATCTTTTATATAAATAATATGGAATGGCTCCTTCGTATCTTTATGTGGGCACGTTCTCCAAATTTCACAGTACTTGGTAGGTTTCATCGCGATGACCAAAATACTATATGGCCAGATCCATCGGGTGAAATCATACAGTACACCTTCAATAATGAGAGATATGTTCATGTTGGTGAATGGCCCATTACACCTGCTCGTCAATTGACATTTTCTGTTCCGATACACGACGCCATCTTTGTTGATAATGACACAATGGATGTATACACAGTGACTCGTGAACTCAGGCAGTACATGGGACCTCGACACAAACTTGACAATTTACCAGCTGGGTTTCGATTTGGGTTATTCCGCCCTGTACCATATATTTCGGTTCAGTGGGTAGTCTGGTCTGTCCGTATAACAATAGGTATAAAGTACGTATGTATTAGGCCACTTTACGGTACGTTATATGCTACGGACAGTTTGGGAAAAAAACATACATGTACTATATAGATGTTTACCCAAATTCTACTGGCGCTTCTTGTTTTGTGCATAGGGTTTGCAGCCGTTCTTTATCCATGGGTAACGGATGATGATATTTCGAATCTTCCGAAAAACCCAATCGATCGGTTCTTATCACTTGTATACTTTTCAGTAACGACATTCACGTCAACTGGGTATGGTGACATTGCACCAAAGTCGACACGGGCCAAAATGATCCTTACGGCCTACATGGCATCGGCATTTGCCATTGTTATATATATTACACGTCAGCCTTTGCGGCCAGGTAAAACTTGAGTTCACCCAGGTTTGCTACTGCATATCTGAAAATAATAGGCATTGAATCATCTTCGGCATGCTGCAAAAGTTGAACACTTGCACACAGACTGGTTGCACGCGTAAACATGTTTATATACTTGAGCGAATAGACATTGCCAATTGGTTTTTGGGGCTGAACTGGATCGACACATTCAAGTACAGTCTTTTGGTTTGCAAAGTCTCCAGTACATTCGAGTTCAATTACATTCGAGCTCCGTGTAATTGTGATATCCTGGGCGAGATTTCCCATATCACGTGTAATTCGCTGAAAATCGACACTTGGAATAGTTGATAGGATAGTCATTGGAATTTCTGGAACCGAAAGTTGATCTTCATTAATGTCCAAAAGTTTAAACTCAAATGAGGTGGATGATTTCTTGGTGGGATTTTCAATCAAAATATGAAGAAGGTAGCGATTGTCTATCCGCATACTCAAGTTGTCCATGTTCGAGACGGACTTGAGAAGTTTATATGTATTGGCTACATTCAGTCCTGCTATACATTCAGTTGGACAATCGTATTCTTCAAAGTTTTCAGCCGGCATGTGCAAATGTACAAGAGTGACACGTGCAGTGTCCAGAGTCATCACGGTCACACCGTCTGGTCGAAAAATAACATTGACGTCATTGATAATATCCTTTAGAACCTCGAACACGGTTCGAAATGCACTCGCCTGAATCGTTTTCAGATGCATCCTTGTGTTTTTCGAGCCGTCAAACTTTAGACGAGTGCGTTGTATTGAACACCATCAGAAACTTTTCTCGAAATCTTTTCTTGAAGTTCACGGGACATAGGAGGTGCAAGTGTTGAACCATAATGATTTAAATCGAAAAAGTTACCTGTATTCGTTTCATCCGAGTCGTCTATGGATGCGGTCGCCAGCCCAGACTGGTCAAATTCTTCTACAATCTGGTTTGGCTTCATCGATTCTATCCAGGCTCGGACTTCCTGACCAACAAGTAACTTACCATCATTAGTTACGAGCGTAGGCACTCGTGTAATTTGACGGGACGGAATACCCTGGGTCGTCACGTTATGAAATCGGATGATGTGAAGAAGGGCTGGAGTTTCGCGAATTTCTTGTATAACCTGGGATGAGTACGGACACCGGTCACTGTATACAAGAGTTGCCATGTTCTATTCTTGGACAATGTTTTGTCCGAACACCAGGTACGCACTTCTTTTCTCGTTCTATTCATAATGAAGGATCTGACTCTTTTTCTTCTGCTTGCGATCCTTGGATTTTTAATATGGAATCAGTCAACCATTAAGGGTGAAACCTATCAGGATGTTACTGCGTCGACCCCAGTCAAGCCGGCAACCATTCAGACTATTGTCAACTCGATCCAGGCTAAAAACCCAGACGTCTACCCTGTCCAGACAATATATATAAACTCACTCGAAGGTTCCAATGGATCCAAAATGTACAATGCACGCATCATGTTCCTGAATACCCGTGGGTACTTTGGCGTCCAGTATGATGTCCAGGCTGACGAGAGTGGCAACATCATCTCCATGACCGAATCGCCAACAACAGCCAACATTGGTGATCCAGTATTCCAGCCATACCGACCAACTGATGCCACATATGGTACTTTTGAGGATATACAGACTGTTCTGGATAAACAGTTTGCGGATCTCAAGACACAGGTTCCAGGATTTACGACAAAGTTTGATTCATGGCTGGATTCGGTCCGTCAGGGTCAGAAGATTGCTACGACAAACAATGCGCTATCCGGCACTGTAAGTTAAATGCGTATATACTAGATGATTTCGGCAAAACAACTTGTCGAAAAAGAACACAAACGGCTCGAGGTTCGAAAAGAAACCTATCGCGCAATTCTCGAACAACTCTGTCGAAAAATTCGGTCATCGGCAGATTTGGGTGAACGTTCCATATTCTTAACTATTCCGCCATTTGTTGTAGGCTATCCAGTATATGATGTTGAACATGCGACAATATATATTCAGAGACAGTTCATGCGCCTGGGTTACCAGGTGATTCGAGTTGATAAAATGACCCTTGGTGTTTCTTGGGGTCAAAAAGAATCAAAAGGTCCTCAAATTATCGATCATTCAGAAGAGGAGGATATACGTCTACCAAGTCTTTCAAACTTGCAAAAAACAGCCGCAAGTCTCAAAAAGTCGAGGTATGCGTCTCATACATCAGGAAAACATGTGAGTAAAAAATAATGGATGTCCTCGTGGAGGCGGAGCGTAAATTCCTTGTGAAGCTCTGTAACGCAATGACCCCAGTTATGATTGATGCTTTTTTCGATCTATACCTCGAGTCCAAAAAGATGTCCCAGGGGCGCAAAGTTCTTTTACAGTATCAGACTCTCCTCAAGGAGGTTCAGAACTGGAATAACAGTATAGTCAAACAGCACACGGATGCAATCATAAAGTCATGTGCGATGTTTTCTAATTTGCTTGCGGCTGTATTTGTAATTTCGGTCAAAATTATGTCCTCGGTTAGAATCAGTTCCGATTCGCGTAAAATGAACATTAAACTTCCGTCGAATGATGTATTTGTACATTCGTGCTACATCGCCGCGGCAAAGAATATATACGAGGATCCATATGTAATTGTTGATGAAATGTCCGATTCGGATCGTCGTCAGACTATGGCTCGTCGTTTTGAAAAATGTATCAAGGATGTTGTTGATGATTTCATTCCAGTCCAGCAGATTCTCGAAACGTACATTCCCAACTTTACAGGTGGCGATCTCGATATCGATAACGGATCTGGTACAGATCCAGCCGACCCAGAAACTGTCGAAAGCGACATCCCGACAGATGAAGCAATGCCAGCGACCCCCGCAGTCCCAGAGACCCCCTCTGTCACTGAACCCGAAGTCCCACAAGAAGTCGAGGCTCCACCTGAACCTGAACCCGAGGCTTCAGAGGTACCTGCAACACCAGTAAAAACAGTCAAGGTGCACCAAGAAACCTTGTTTGATGATGCGGCGGACGAAAAGAAATAATTCCAATGTACATAACAGATGGAATCATATTTTCGAGAGCCATGGAGTGCGGCTATTATTGCCGCCGCGGCAACGATTGCATACATTCATATAAAAGCTTCGCTGAACAAAGAAAAAGAGCTTCCAAATTCAGCATATTTCAAACCTGCGTTTCTTGTGGGTCTGCTCGTCTATCTGATTGTACATCAGGGCGGAGCGAGTCAAGAGACTATATCACGTGATCCTTTTTAAAGAAAATAGAATATATCCATTTAGTAATGGCAACTACAGTCGGTGCATTCAATGACATGATGCAGCAATTTCTTGACGAGCTTGTTCTTACATTTCCAGAGGAGAAGAAGCTGGCCAAGTACCAGGCGGCGTTCGAGATGATAAAGTCCGCGACGCCTAAGAAGCCACTCAAGGAGTTTATGAGTTCGATCAGCCCTTACGCCAACCAGCTTATGCAGAAGGATGAGAGCTTTTTTACAGTCCATATCAAAAAGATTTCATTCCTCTCGGAACTGAATATTGACTCACTCTGGACACCCGATCTGTCCCAGTCGACAAAGGATGCCATCTGGCAATATCTTCAGACTCTGTACATTCTTGGTACGACAATTTCAGCTCTTCCGGCAGAGACTCTGCATATGATTGAATCAGTAGCACAAAAGTGTGCCGGACAGATTCAGGATAACGCCACATCAGCCGATGGGTCTATCGATGAGGCTGCACTTATGAACAGCATGTCCGGACTGATGAATAACCTTCTCAAGGGTGGTGGTCTTGGGAAACTTTCTCAGTAGACAATAGATGGCAATTGATTTGCGAGATGTTTTTCAGAAGGACCAGCTGCTTGACTTTTGGCCAACAAATCGTCAGACTGCCGAGCAAAGAGTTTTGGCGACAACACGATTTATTCTGTATGCTATGGTACTCGTATATTTGATTCGTCGTGACGCACGAGTAATTGCACTCGGTGTTCTTGTGTTGGCTGCTCTTTATGGTCTTTATGTAATGAATATGATCCCGGATGGTAAACGCGTTCCTTCAGCCGGGCCTCGTCAGGTGAATGGGTTCCGCGTTCCGACACATGACAATCCAATGGCCAACTTTCTGATGGGTGATGATCCAGCAAAAACTCCATCCGCGCCATGGTATCCTTCTATGAAACAAGAGGTACAGAAAGAGTGGGAGACTATTCACCCCTTTGAAAAGTTACGAGATGCCGAACGCAACTTTTACACTGCACCAGTGACATCTTGGCCAAATGATCAGGCGGCCTTTGCACAGGCTTCATATGGTCGACCATTCGCACCACAATGTCGCGATGACCCATCCGCATGCGATCCAGAGGGGAACCCACATGCTCGTTTCCCAGAGCGTGTTCAGCTCCGTGGTGGCAACGGGCGTTAAAATCTTGTATATAAATAGAAAGAATGCCTCAGCACCTGCAGCCTGGTCTGCATACTCTTGAGGATGGTGTCTACATGGGCCCAGCAAACGTCAATTATGTTGACATGGTGATGACGGATGATGCTCTCCGTTCCCAGGTGACGACTCGCAACAACAAATATTATTCGGAAAAGCCATACGACTTTCCAGCCCTGACAATTGAAAAACCCGAAAATCGTTTCATGTCATGGGATCCTTCAAGTACATATGCGATGTACCAGTCAATGTCATACGCAAAGCGCTATCCAGGTGATAAACAGTAGAGTAAATAAAACCTTTATAAAAAGTAATATGGACCCTTTCAGTCTCGCTGCCGTCGTGGGGCTCGTTTACGCAGGTAAACGAATCAGCGACGCCAAGGAGGTTTCACCGGCTGAACAGGCTACAATGCCCGCTCCACCACCCAAACAATTGACAAAGTTTGATCTGGTAAAGTACAACGTTTTTGCTCAGCAGGATATGCAGATTGACAAACTGAATCAGACTCCAAACACGGGTCGTGGTTTTTCAGGGGACTTTCGGCTTCGTCCGAAAGAGGCTGTTCCGAACCTTGGCGACATTGTCAAAGATGGACAGCGGTTCCCGTTTGGTCAGCCTGTTTACGACACGAGTGCACGCGAACCAGTCACTAACAAGATGAATAATGTGAATGCGACCGAAAAGGTTTATGTTGGTCGCGGTCTCGGTTTGGACCCTAATGTACCTGCTGCTGGTGGATTCCAGCAGTTTTTCCGAATTTACCCCAACAACATCAATGAGGAGCGTCTGACGCAACTCCCGGGCAATTGGGGTGGTCCTGCAGATTCACTGGTCAAAGGCGGGACACAAATTCTTGGAGCTGTCACTCATCAAGCAAAAACATCCAAGGCTTGGCAGCGTGATCCGGCTCAGACCAGAGGTCAGGGTCAAGGAGGAGCCCTCACTGCTCCAGAGGGTCGTCCCGATTTCCAGAAGACGCGGCGCACAACAATTCGTCAAGAGACTGGCCAGCGTGGCGATGGTCTTGAAATGGGCCCGGGTCAATACATGATTGGTCAGCACTACGGTAGCCTGACTGACAAGACACTTCCTCGTTCGACTGATAATCGTTCCAATGTGGATCGTGCCGGAAATGCAGGACGTATGAATGTACGAGCAGATCCAGCTGACGCAAACGGTGTTGCGACAAATCTGCGCCTTGAGGCTGGTCCTCTGCCTGTTCGTCCAGCGGATGGTTCTCGTCAGTCCAACTATGTCCAGCCTCAATACAATCGTCTGAATGTCTTCAAGGGTGTGCCGAACCCACAGGCTACGAAGCTGGATACAGCAACGAAGGTTCTCAAGAATAATCCATTTGCACATTCGTTTAGTGCAGCGGCTTAAAAGGAATAAAAAACTTCACATACATTAAATGTCTGGTGGCATTGTACAGCTTGTAGCAACCGGTGCTCAGGACGCATGGCTATCTGGTAAGCCAGAGGTGTCGTTTTACCGCTCCAACTACAAGCGTTACACTCATTATGCGAGCTCAGTTGAGCGTCAGCTTATCCAGGGGTCGCCTACAGCCGGTGGCATGTCCACAATCCGTTTCGAAAAGAAAGGTGACCTGCTGTCTTATGTATATATGACTGCCCGTGACTCAACGGGTGCTCTTGTGACAACCCTCAACTGGCAGACTGTAATTGACAAGATTGAACTGGTTATTGGTGGTCAGGTGATTGACACACAGGATCTCATGTACATGTCGAACATCGAGCCTGTAACCGGTGCTGTGAATACTAACCAGCGCCTGCTGCCATCTGGTGCAACCAATGGATTCCTGCCACTCAAGTTTTTCTTCTGCAAGGATTGGCAGTCTGCATTGCCCCTAGTTGCTCTCCAATACCATGACATCGAACTTCGCATTACATGGGCTTCGAGTCTGGGCGCAGCATTTACACCTCCCGGTGGGTCTGCAACCACAACAGCCGCTCTTCAATATTTGGTGTGGTCCAACTTTGTATATCTGGATCAGGCTGAGCGCGAGTACTTTGCAGGTCAGCCACACGACATGCTGATTACCCAGGTCCAGCGTCAGTTTATTCCACCGGCACCTCAGAACATGATGGAGATGGCTTTCGCACACCCCGTCAAATTTTTGGCATTCACATCAAACTCTTACAATACGGCATATTCACAGAATGCCACTGAGGCATCAGTTCTCCAGTTCAAGGCTCAGGTAAATGGTGTCGATGTTGGTGAGTCCAAGTCTCTGCTGCAGTGGGCCGACGCCACTCAGTACTACCACACACCAAATGGTTACTATCCATACAATGCTGTTGCGAACGTTGCAATCATTCCATTCTGTCTGGATACATCCAAGCTCCAGCCAACTGGTACACTCAACTTTTCACGCATTGATACATTCCGTATCGTCTCTCCGGCTGGTACATCACTCCAGCGGATTGCATCCTCGACTATCCAGGCGGCCAACTATGTATACGCGATCGGTTACAACGTCCTTCGTGTAAAGGATGGTATGGCTGGATTGTTATACAGTAACTAAATTATCCGAATATTGTATGCAGATTTGGCGTTGGTTACTCGTGATTGGTCTTTTGTTCTTGATCACATACAATCCATCATCCGGAACTGTCAATAAATATATTGAAGAACCAGTTGAAAAAACAGACTACAAGTCGCATCTCCAAAGTCTGTAAAAAAATGAACGAACCAAGTAGGAATGGCTGACGATGAACGCACTCGCGAGAGGCATAAGAGCATTGCTATTCCAGTTTCAATCATAGACAATAAACCTCATATGTTGATTGTCCATGATAGGCGATACAAAGAGTGGACCTTTGTTACAGGTGGATGCAGGCGCCGAGAGGTTATAAACCCGTTACGTTGTGCAGTCCGTGAACTCGAGGAGGAGACTCGCGGAACTATAAGCCTCAAGCGCGGTACGTATTCATATTTCCAGTTTGCAACTAAATATAAAGGCCCAGGAGACTCTGAACAGGACATTGAAGATGACGTAACTAGTATATATCATGTATATATCATCGATCTTCCTATGACTTTACGTGAACACAAGTACATTGTACGACGTTTCAACGAAGAAAAGGAAAAGATGGAAAACCACCAGACGTATTTTCGTAAAAACTATGACGAAAATGACCGGGTGGAATTTGATACTCTTGAGGGGATCACGGGACGTGAAAACCTATGGGATATGATACGTACACACGTCATCTTGAACCCAGATTTTCATGAAGCTCTTCGTTCGCCAAATCGCATGTCCTTTTATCTAAGAAGTTAGCAGATGACTCGTTCAAAAAAGGCATTTGCAGAAATGCTTGTCCAGGCACAGGGTTTTGGCGATGCTGACGAAATTGCAAAGGATATGTCATTAGTTGATATCATTTACGCTATGAAAAAGGCGGAAGAGGCTGAGGAGGCGAAAAAGGCTGAGGAGGCTGAGGAGGCGAAAAAGGCGGAAGAGGTCGAAAAAACGAAAAAGGCGAAAGTCGAAAAATTGATTGAAGAAACTGTCTTCGAGAGTATTTGGAGTCGAATATCACCCGACTAATACAACATAGTTTTCAAATGGTGATGTCATCAATAACTAAGCTTTTTATACTCGTGATCGTGTTTGATATCAATAAGCACATATGGCATCTTTTCTTCACCGATCACCATTGCCGATATACGTTCATATACACCAGCGACATGCCCAAAATGTGTGGCATTTGGAGCTTGATTACACCAAGGCCAAAGTTTTACATACGTCTGTGAGATCCAGGGCATCATCTTATCTGCATAAAATGATGTTGGGAGTATAAACGTATTGTACAAAGGGTAATCGGCCGTAAATGAAAACTCTTTACCAAAATAGCGTGC
>JACCDP010417239.1_pt1 | contig 31064 bp, 31 predicted proteins | sample 7445841 | NCBI WGS metagenome assembly JACCDP01 (sample SAMN15323441, study PRJNA562643) | freshwater metagenome | isolation source: river surface water | place: USA:Blue River Watershed | collected 2017-08-17 | reverse complement strand
CTACAAGAGATGTTTCTGATGGAACCTTAACTGCTCCTATAAATTTAGTTCTTCAATATGTAAACTTAAATTTAGTTGGAAGTTGGGATGCTGCTGGTGGAGGAAACGATTCAACAATTACATATACGTGGTATCTTGAGCGAAGCATAGATGGGGGTCCTTATTCTCAAATTGCGAGTGGAAACACTACTACTTTAACTTTTTCTAGTTCTCAAACTACTGCTGGAAGATATAGATTTTATGTTGTAGCGGCTCAAACAGGAAATCCTTCTGTTACTTCTGGATTTTCAAATATATTTGAACTACAATCACCAGCAAGTTTTAATGTAACTATTCAAAATGTAACAAATTCAACTACTTATCAACCTTCTGTTTTTTCAATCAATGCTCCAGTTGTTAGCCCTACGGTGCTAAATCAATATGATTGGACGTGGACACAATCAACGATTACTGGACCAGAATACGCAAAAACAGGTTCTTTTAATATCACAACTATAGGTTCTTGGCTTAGTACTATTATCAGACCAGATGGTACATTTGCAAGCGTAAACCAAACTAATCCTAGTGGTTCTTGGTTAATAAATCAATCAGGAAATCATACTCATAGCATTACGGCAAGAAATGTTATAAAAAATTATGTAAGAGTCTCTTGGACAAAGCCAGCGGGAACGAGTGCTGCAAGTTATAGAGTAGTTATAAATGCTTATAGAGCACCAGACGGATTTTTAGATTGGACAAGAACTATAAATGTAGGAGACGTTACATTTGTTGATATAGAGCATGATTTTAATACTAACGGCACTTGGGCAACTGGAAGTGCTGTTTTGGTAAGCAGCGTTACTGCTTATAATGGGGCAAATCAAACAGGAGTTACAAGAACTGGAACAATTCCTCCCTTTAGCGAATTTGGCGCTGACGGAACTACTAGTTGGAGTGGTTGTAACGTTATTGGAACAAGAAATACTCAAAGGACTGATAATCTTACTTTAGAAAATCCTACAGCAAGTTTTATTTATCTTACAGCCACAAATTTTGAACCAGGAAATACTATTTCTGTTACTGGAAATAGACCATCAACTGGAGTTACTGGGTGGAATCCTTCGTTTGAAAGCGCTGGTTGGACTCATTTTTACCAATGGTATAGAAAAGGAACTGTTAACTTTCAATCAATAACTGGAGCAACATCATCAACATTTTTTGTTCCAAACAACTCTACATATGTAGGAGATGTAGTTGATGTAGAAGTATTTTCAACATATAAAGGACAAACTTTTGGTTCAAGATTTGATTCAACAAGTGATACTGACAGTAGAATAGTTCCTCCACCACCGACATTTACTGTTGTTGATAATGGAAATAGAACTTTTAGTATAGGTGGAATATCTTCTACTATAGCAACTTTTTATTATGGTAGTTATAGTGGAACTGCTGGAAGCGGAACTATTCCAGAAACAGCAATTGCTAGCACTTATGTAAGCCCGCAACTTTTGGCTGGTAACGTAAACGTTACCCTTTTCTTTAGAAGAAAAGTAAATTTGGTGTGGCCTTCAAGTCAAACTAACGTATCAATAGATTCTAGAAGAAGCACTACTGTTTCTCAAACAATAAATCCATCTGCTCAAGATACTGGCTCAAGAAGATTATTTAGTTCCGTTCCTAGTATCTCTGCTGGAACAGATATATACATTTCAACTAACGGATTTTATGGAAACAATACTGTAGCAAATAACAACTACTTTGTAAGTAATCCTTCTCCTGGTGGATTCTTCAATATTGCTGGACGAGATTTAGTTATGAGTTATTGCTACACATTAGTAGATAATGGCGGTATATGGATTCGCTATAGGGGAGAAGAATATCCTTCAGGAACCAACAGATGGTTAGAGTATCAAGCATATAACCGTTTTGATGGAACTGGATATATGTTAATTATAGAAAACAGTTTATCTACATATAGAGCAAACGTTGCTTATACTCTTGGTGGTGTAACGCAGAATACTTGGAGTGCCGCAGCAGCAGATAGTTCTAGTCTCACCACAAATCAAGGAACTTCTGGCTGGACACTTCGTTCTGTAACTACTGGAAGCAACGATGACGGTGTAATTCAATTTACTGTTATTCGTCCTGGCAGACCAATGAGGACCAACCCGACAGTTACTAGAACTGCTGGCGGATTTACCTTTAACGTAGTCAATGACGATGATGGTCTTTTCGAGTCTGCTGCAACCTATGGCGTGTCAATAAATCTTTCATCTCCAGCGGCGGTGTCTATAAATTCTTCTACTGGACTAGTTACTGTAACTGGTCTTACTTCTAGCCAGTTTGCTACAGTTACAGTATCAAAATCAAGAACTGGATATTCTTCAGTACCAAACCTAACTGTTCAAGGACAAGCCCTTGCCGGTTCTCCTCCTACACAGGCAATTGCTCCAAGCATTTCAGCGTCAGGAACTGCTGATGGCTCTGGAACAGTAAGAAGAATTCAATCTGGAGGAACAGTTTCTGGTAGCGCTGGAACATACAACAACCAACAAAGCATTTCTTCTGGACTGCTTACTATATTAAGCAATTCATATACTGGAGCAGATAGCAACTGGACTCTTGCTGGAAGTTTAGGAAATAGCACTCCAATTGGCGACAGCGCTGCTGCTGGTTCAGCAAATATGTATAGATGGAGAGACCGAGTAGTGGGAACAGACGGCTCTACCGTTGATTTTTATAGTTCAGTTATTTATAGAGCGGTATACGCTCCACCAGCAGGTGTTTCTCAAAATGCAGCACTCACCACTACTACTCAAATTGGAGTAAATTTCACTGGATACGGTGCTCAAAGAATTTACAGATTTAGAGATTTTTCTCAAGTTGATTTTATTACTGGATTTGCTACATCTGGTCCAACCACTACAACATACACTGGTCTTTCTGCTGGAACTCCATATTATATTCAACTATATGGTGGAAACAGTGAAGGCTATCTTTCAGTAAATGCCGGCGGTAACGTCAACATGTCTACCAATGGAGCAAACTTAACGGCTCCAACCATTAGCACTGTAACTCAGACATCTCCTAATGGCTCTTTATCAGTTTCCTTTACTGGAGGTTCAGGTCCGTTCTATCAGATATGGTGGCAATCAGGAGCAGACTTCTCAACGGTCACTGGATTTGATGCGTCTGGTTCAAGTTCTCCAGTTGTTGACGCTAGTGGTCCTGGAGCAGGAACTTGGAACGTTGCAGTTCGTTCTGTAAGCAACGCATCAAATACTGGAACTGGACCTTCTTCAACTATCAGTGCGTGGAGCGCTCCTCGGTCATTTACTGTGTCTGCTGGCTCGACTCCTCCTAGCACGCCAACAATTACTGGAAACAACACTCTTCCCTTGGGAGGAACTTTTAGTTGGACATTTACTGGAGGAACTGCACCATTTACTTATTCTGTATTTTGTTCTGGTCCAACTGGAACTGTATACACCACAAGTAACCAATACACTTGGGGCACGGCGTCGTTTAGACCAGCATATGATGGAACGGGTGGAACTAATGGAACAGGTTGGCAGGGTTCTGGAACGTATCAAATTTCAGTATCAGTTAGAGATTCGGCAGGACTTACATCATCTGCCGGCTCTGGAAGCACGTTTATGAGTTAATGCTATGAACTATACATATACTGAAATCTCAAAAGAAGATAAAGTAGCAGTTCTTGATAGCATGATTGCTTTCTATCTAGAACAAAAACAAACACTACTTGATAATATGGAAGAAATTCAATCATATAATAAGCCAGAAAAAGTATCTATGGCAGTAGAGGCTATTGAGGACTACACAAACAAAATAGAGACACTAAACTCTATTCTTCAAGCCCTATAGCAGGATTCTGCTATTATTACAGTCCGACAACCGACACAAGGAGAAAATGATGTCAGAAGTAGAATATGAATATCTTGATGAAAATGACAAAAGAAATATTGTCATAAACCACATTCGTAGCGTGGAATACAACCTTTACAATCTTGAGATTCAAAAGGTTCTTGCCAATACTGCTACAAACAAAGACCAACAACTTATTACTCAGTTGGACCAAGAAATTTCTGATGGCAAGGCAAAGATTTCAGAACTAAAGGGATTACTCCAGGCTGAGTAAAAACCATGACTGAATCTGACCCAAAAGATTTAGTTATTGCTGCTCTAAGGCAAAGAATTGGCGAATTAGTTTCCAACTATGAGTCAGATATTGCTGTAATTAGAGCCAATTACACTAAATTAAAAGAAGACTTTGACCATGTATCTAAAGTTCTTGCTAACCAAAATCCAGAAAAAGAAACAGAAGAAACAAAGTCAAAAAATCCTTTTTATCCTGTAAAAAAATTTATTCCATCTCAGGTGGAAGAAAAAGAGGATGAAAATGTTTGAGGTAAAAGACGGCTCTAGAACTTTACAATTTAAGGGCCGTCTCCTTGCCGAGTCTTCTTCTTGGCGCAGAGGCTCTACACGATGGATTGAGTTCGCCTTATTTAGAACAGAAAATGGTTCTTATGTTTTATCAAGAATTGGTGTTTCTCTTGTCTATCACGGAGCCGCATGTCCATTAATTATTAGATATGGTTTAGTGGAAGCAAGCCCCAAGACTCTAGAACGAGATGCTATTCCTTGCGAAGAGTGTGACCCAACAAGAAATCTTCCATTAGTGTTTCCAGAAAAATATCGTTACTGGGCTCAGGTAAGCGAGGAACCTAAACCAGTCCTCGATGCTTTGTATAAGTATGACCAAAACGGTGCTCGCTATCTAACTAATGTAGCACAAAGGCTATTGGAAGAAGCAGCAGATAATGATGAAAAAATAGATAGTATTTACAGAATAGAGATGATTCCGTAAGATTTACACATCTAATAGTAAGAAGGACAAATGACGCAAGGATTAGAAGGAATCGAAGTAACGCTAGTTGATAGCGCAGACAAAGCATCTGATTTTATTGCTTGGCTTAGCCAACGTCGCCCATATAACGCTATTGCTATTGACACTGAGACTGGAGAGCGACCAGGAAGACCAAGAAGTGATGCTCTATCTCCATGGCACGGAGACTTGAGACTTGTTCAAGTTGGTGATTCACAAAAAGGTTGGGCTATTCCTTGGAATGAATGGTCTGGTGTTTTTTATGAAGCCATGGATAAGTTTGATGGACCTCTTGTTTGTCACAACATAGCCTTTGAAGCACGATGGTTTGCAATTAAATCTCGGTGGGAAATCCCTTGGCATCGTGCCCATGACACAATGATTATGGCTCACCTTATTGACCCTCTTGGTCCAGGTGCTCTCAAAGTTCTTGCTGAAAATCTTATTGACCCCCGTGGCGCATATCTACAGCAAAAACTTGACGAGGGTCTTGTCGAGAACGGTTGGACTTGGGGAACTGTTCCAATTAACTTCGAGCCTTACTGGGCATACGGTGCTCTTGACCCTATTCTTACTATGCGTCTTTGGGAAAAGTTTTACGAAAAATGTGGTCCTGGAAAGCCGTATCACAAGGCGTATGAACTTGAAATGGCTACTAGAAAAATTGTTACACGCATGGAAATCAATGGCGCTCGTGTAGACCTTGATTACTCAAGAAAAAAGTATCAAGAACTTATTGATTACACGAGCAGCGTAAAAGAGTGGGGAGCAAATACCTACTCTGGTACTAGCCTAACAAGCAACATTCAGTTAGTTCGTCTTTTTGAAAAACTTGGTGCTGAGATTACAGAGTTGACTCCTAGTGGACAAAAAGCCTGCACTAAAGACCAACTAAAACTTCTTATTCGAGACGGCAATGATGAAGTCAAAAATCTTGCTGACACTGTCGTTCAACTACGCAAAGCAGAAAAACTAGCCAATACTTATTTCTTGAACTTCATTGATAAAAATATTGATGGAGTTTTACATCCATCCGTTAAGACGCTTGGCGCACGGACATCTCGTATGTCTATTACTGACCCAGCGCTACAGACTCTTCCTAAAGGAGACGAGACTGTACGTCGGGCATTTATTCCTAAAGACGAAAAGCATGTCATCATCACATCTGACCTAGACCAAGTTGAGTTCCGTATGTTTGCATCTTTATCTCAAGACCCAAACCTAATACGACTATTCAATCGTGCTGACCAAATTGGTTCTGACCCATTTACCGAAATTGGTCGTGAGGTGTATCAAGAACCTGATATGCAAAAATCTGATAAGCGTAGAACTCTTATTAAGGGAATGGTTTATGGTCGCCTTTATGGTGCTGGAGTTGCTAAACAAGCAATTACTGCTGGAGTTGCTGAAGCCCAGATGCGTGCTGTGTCAGACGCTTTTGATGCCAGATACCCAGGAATGATTAGGTTTCAAAAAGAAATTGAACATGTTGGGACAATGAGAGAGCGAGATACAGGTCAAGGGTTTGTTCATACTTGGACTGGTCGCAGAATTCCTTGTGATGAGGGTCGTGTTTATACTCTTGTAAATTATTTGATTCAAGGTGGAGCCGCTGAAGTTTTCAAAAGTAATCTTGTAAAACTTGACCAAGCAGATTTGACTGAACTTCTTATAGTTCCTGTTCACGATGAAATTGTTCTACAGGCTCCGCGGGAAGACGCTGAAGAAGTAAAAAGACTTGTCCAGCAATGTATGACAACCGAAGAAGGCTGGGCAGTTCCACTCACCGCAGATGTTGATGGACCCCTAGAGACTTGGGGAGACAAATACTAATGATTGGTGTTTTAGCAGTTGACCCTGGTCAAACTACTGGAGTTGTTTTTCTAGAGTGGGACCAAACTGACGAACAACTGCCAACAAAACTAATATCTGCTGAACCAGACCCAGAATCATTTGCTTCTACTATTGAACCAATATTGACTAATAAACACACATATGATAAATTTTATGTAGTATGTGAAAGATTTATAATAAACGCTCAAACTGTTAGAAATTCTCAGGCTCCATACAGTCTTGAACAAATTGGAGTCCTAAAGCATCTTTGTAGAGTAAACGGATATGACCCAGCGGACATAGCCTTTCAGGCCCCCGTAGATGCCAAAAATATGTTTCCAAACCCTGCCCTCAAGAAAATAGGTATTTGGCATGTTGGAGGTGGGGGCCATGCCCTAGACGCCGCTAGACACGCCTTACTAAAAATGACTAAGGCTGGCTGGAAACCAAAAGTTCTGTTAGACTGACCAATAGAAAAAATATTTCAAGCCGCAATAGAAATTTTTTTTCTTAGTGACGAGAGGAATGACTAGTGCCAGTTTCAGTAGATATAGATGGCTCTGGAGAACACATAGTAATAACTGCCGACTGGAGGCTCAAAGAACTCTGTAAAAGCCTTCCAGGGGCTTCCTGGAGCGTTTCTGAGGGGGTTTGGAGGGTCCCGCTAAGTTGGACAACTTGCTTAGCCTTACGGTCCACATTCAAAGACCAACTAGATATTCAACCTAATCTTGCTCAATGGGCCACAGACCATCTCAACACAAGAATTAGTCCTGCTCTAGCGCTACGCGAGTTAGAGACATATGAAGGTGATGAAGCCTTATTTCCTCACCAAAGGGCTGGTGTAGCCTTTCTAAGCACCGCTAAAAGAGCGCTACTAGCAGATGAGCCAGGGCTAGGTAAGACTGCTCAGGCAATCAGAGCCCTTAAGGCTCTACACGATAAAGGGGAAGACGTATTTCCAATCCTTGTTGTGTGCCCCAACACTCTCAAGAAAAACTGGGCAAGAGAATTTCAAAAATGGTGGCCTGATTCTGTAGTCACTCAAATAATCAAAGGCAGTGCTGTTCAGCGTAAAAAACAATTTGAAGAACCAGCCCAAGTTTTTATTATCAACTGGGAATCTCTCCGCTCTCACTCAAGGCTGTCTGGGTATGGCTCTATTGCACTAACCCGTTGCCGCGCTTGCGGAGGTCAGGACGAGAAGGTAAGCGAAAACCGCTGCGAAGTTCATTTGCGAGAATTAAATAATATAGATTTCAAAGCCGTTATTGCTGACGAGATTCATCGCTCTAAAGACCCCAAGAGTAAGCAAAGTCGTGCTCTCTGGTCTGCTAGTGGAGATGCGCAAATTCGTTTTGCTCTCACTGGGACTCCAATTGCCAACAATGTAGTTGACCTCTGGGCAATTCTTCATTGGTTGTCCCCAAAAGATTGGCCTAGTAAAACAAAATGGATTGACCGAATGATTGATGTGATGCTCAATGCTTTTGGTGGAATGATGGTTCTTGGCGTAAAGCCAACAATGACAGATGAGTTCTACAAGAGCGTAAATCCATATATGCGTCGTATGCTCAAGAAAGTGGTGCTTCCTCATCTTCCACCAGTAATGACAGAACGACGAGATGTTGAGATGTCTACAAAACAAGCAAAAGCCTATGCCCAAATGCGTGACAACATGATTGCTGAATTGTCTTCTGGAGACATACTTTCTGCTCCTAGTATTTTGACACAAACAATTCGTTTGCTACAGTTTGCTAGCGCAAGTGCTACTTTAGAAGTAGATGAGATTACTGGCGAGTCAAAGACTGTTCTACAGATGCCTTCCTGCAAAGTAGAAGCGTTGATGGAAGACATTGAAAACGGGGATTTTGGCGACGACTCTGTTGCTGTAAGCGCTGTGTCCAAACAACTTATCAACCTTCTAAGTGCTGAACTTACCAAGGCAAAAATACCACATGGTCTTATAACTGGCGACCAAAGTGAAGATGAGCGTCAAAGAGCGATTGATGATTTCCAAAGTGGAGTCACCAAATGGATTCTTTTTACAGCGCAAGCGGGTGGTGTTGGTATTACCTTGACCGCGGCACGTCGTCTTATTATGCTTCAGCGTCCTTGGTCTTTAGTTGATTACAAACAAGTATTAGACCGAGTTCATCGCATTGGAAGCGAGGTTCACGACTCTATTGTCATCACTGATTATGTTACCGAGGGAACTATTGAAGAGCGTGTCATCCACGTTCTTGAGACTAAGGCTGATAACTTTGAGCAGATTGTCCGTGATAAAGACCAACTATTGCGACTACTACAAGACGATAAGAGCGGAAGACTATGACAGAAAATAGCAAAGTTGTTCGTATTTCTAACTCTGAAATACAAACATTCAAAGACTGCCGTCGCAGATGGTGGCTTACATATTACAGAGGCTTACAGCCTAAGGTTCAAGAATTTACTGGTGCGCTTGCTTTTGGTAGTCGCATTCACGCAGCACTAGACACCCACTACTCACAAAATGTTCCGTTGCTACAGGCCCATTCTGACCTAGTAGCCGCAGATAAAAAGATATTGCTAGATAATTTTGAAGATACATCTAACCTTGAATCAGAAGCAGAGATGGGCCGCATCATGCTTGAAGGCTACGAACAATGGGTGGCCGAAGAGGGTCTTGATGCTGAACTAGAAATGGTTTCTACTGAAGAAAAGATTGTTGTTCCTATGTTCAACGGAGAAGTAGAACTTCAGGGAAAGATTGACATGCGTGTTCGCCGCAAAGCAGATGGTGTCAAACTATTTCGTGACTTCAAGACTGTAGGTGGCTCACTAGATGAGTTTGCTGGAACAGCAAATATGAATGAGCAAATTCTTACATATATGGTTTTAGAAAAACTAAAGCATGGAGAAGAAGAACAGCGCACTGAAGGTGGCATCTTCACAATGCTTAAGAAAGTAAAAAGAACTGCTGCATCAAAACCTCCTTACTACAAGCAGATTGAGGTCAGACATAACATCTTTGCTCTAAGAAACTTTTGGCTTAGAATTCACGGTGTCTTATCTGACATGATGACTGTGAGAAAGGCCCTTGATGCCGGTGAGCCACATCATTTCGTTGCCTATCCACGACCAACAACTCGTGACTGCAAATGGAAATGCCAATTTTTCGCTATATGCCCGATGTTCGACAACGGAGAAGCCGTTGAAGAGGTAGTTAGCGATTTGTATAAGGAAGCAGACCCTTATGCATATTATGAAACAGAGAAAAAAGGAAGCGAGTGACATGAGCCAAATTCAACGGTCTCTTACAGTCATGGTGTATGGAGAAAGCAAAGTTGGTAAATCCAGTTTTGCTGTCACAGCGCCATATCCTCGCCTAATGCTTGATGTTGAGGGAGGACATAGATTCCTACCTATTATCGTCAAGTATTGGGACCCATTGCGTGAGGAACCGCCTTTGGCGGATGGAACTTGGGATACTTGCGTAGTCACAGTTCGTGATTACGACACAGTCCTCAAAACATATCAGTGGCTACAACTAGGTAGACACCATTTCAAGAGTCTAATCATTGACTCTGTATCAGAACTCCAAGTTAAATGCTTGGAAAACATTGCTGGTGTAAATCAAATGACACAGCAGCAGTGGGGAGAATTGTTGCGCCACATGGGTGCGCTATTGCGTGACCTTCGTGACCTAACAATGCACGCTACAAATCCGTTAGAAGCAGTGGTGCTAACTGCTATGGCTAAGCAAGACCGTGACGGAAGATACCGTCCGTATCTACAAGGTCAGTTGGCAATTCAAGCACCATACTTCTACGACATTCTGGGCGCTCTTACCGTTGAGGAAAGAATGAACCCAGACCCAACGCAAGGAAACCTCAAGACTCGTCGTATGTATGTTGAAAGAACTAATGCGTATGAGGCTGGAGAAAGAGTTCAAGGACGACTAGGCAAAGTCATTGAGCAAGAAACCCTTCACTTGGAAAAGATGCTTGACCAAGTGTTTGGACCACGACAAACAACTGAAACGAAAGCGAGCGAATAGTGTCTACACTCAATTGGGGCGACCTAATCAAAGATGCTGGTGAAGTAAGCAGCAGTTATGAACCGCTGCCAGACGGCGAATATGACCTAACTGTCATTGAAGCAACAGCAAAAGTAACAGCAACAGGGAAGACTATGTTTTCCCTAAAGACTCAGGTGGAAGGTGGGGCATACAACAAGCGTTTTGTTTGGGACAACCTCACTGTATCTCCAGAAAACAAAAATGCACTTGCAATTTTCTTTGGCAAGATGCACGCTATGGGTATCACTCAGCAGTTCTTTACACAAGTTCCTGCACCAACCAATGCGCAAATTGAACAAGTATTGCTTGGTCGCAAGTTCCGTGGAACTGTAGGAAGCCGTGTATATAACGGCAACAAGCGCAATGAAATTCGTAAGTATTCAGCGCTAGCAGCATTAGGAGCACCTACAACTACCGCTGCGGCTCCAGCACCAGCCCCTGCGGCTGCTGCGGCTCCAGCACCAGCCCCTGCTCCAGCACCTGCACCAACTGCTGCACCAGCAGCACCGTTCTAATCTAAATTAGAGATAGTTGAGGTTGCCGCTCGCAAGGGCGGCAACCAAATACTAAGTAAGGATAAAAATGTCAGAAATAAATATGGATTGGGTAAAAGAACAACTTACTCAAAATAAAACAAGAAAAATGACTGGAGATGCTGTACTTGAGTTACTTGAGGCATGGAAGTCAGTAAAAAAGCCTCCTAAGACCGATATTTCTAAAGAAGTAGTAGAACTATTTTCTAAATTGGCATTAGGACATGCGTTAGTAAAAGCAGACAAAAATGAAACTTGGGTTCCAGCACAGGCTGGAGCAATTAAAGTAACAGATATAGTAAGAGTTCGCTTTGACGCTTTTGATGAAGCAAGCGGGAGATATTTTCTAAATGGACGTCGCGGAAAAGTTGTTGGTGTTCGTTATGGAGATATTGTCGTAAAAAGCGAGGACGGAAAAACTCCTCCTCTAGATGGTGTTCATTTTAGACCAGAAAATTTAGAAAAACTTGTATGAACTCAACAACACTAAAGTTATTTGTAACTGGCTCAAGCCATCTAGAAATAGTATCAAAAGCAGAAGAAGAATTGTCAAAATTTTTTGATACTACAGATTCTGAAAAAATAAAGTATGAAATTTTTATTGAAAAAAGTATTGACGAAGAAAAGTCTTCTCAATACACTGCTCAAATAATAGCAAAGGTAAAAAATGGATACTAACGAATCATCGCAAACTCAAAGCAATCCTCTTAGAGTTGAAGCACTACGCGAGGCAGCAAAAATTATTTCTGGGGATAGAAACAAACAATATGGCGCTCCAGAGGATAATTTTGAACGCACCGCGCAAATTTGGTCTGTAATTCTTGGAGTTCCTATCAGTAACGAAGATGTCGCAATGATGATGGTGGGGCTTAAGGTGGCACGATACGCTTCTAAATCTGGCTATCAACCAGATACTTGGATTGATATTGCTGGATATGCTGGCTGCGGTTATGAAGTTGGTTATATAGAAGATAAAAAATCCGACACAAATTAACTGAATAAGAAAGAGGAAGGTATGGCTAGTGAGCCATGGACATTTACAAACCCACTTTGTGCTCAGATTGGAACAGAAACTTTTTTTGAAGATTCTGAAAAAATAAATAATAAAGAATCAGTAAAAGAAGAATATAGAGCAGCAATAAAAATATGCTCCTCCTGTAGTCATGTAGCAGAGTGCGCTGAGTGGGCAATACAACATGAATTATTTGGTATTTGGGGCGGAACAACGCCTCAGCAGAGAAAAACAATAAGACGTCAAAGAAACATAATTATTGATGGAGAACTCAAGACTCTACGATAAGTATTAGGACTAAAATTGTCGTATGGCAGCAGAACCGCTCCTGAAACCACTCGCACTGTGCGAGCAGTGTTGGCTGGAAAACCACACCAACTGGGAGCCCCAAAGCATGGATGAAAACGGAAGTATCACCATGAAATTGGTTGGGGTAGACACACCAGACCACATATCTCTTGGAAATGTAGATGTTTGCTGTATGTGCGGTCAAATAACTATTGCTGGAATATATGAAATGCTTGACCCGACTCAGGTATATTTTATAGGGGAAGACAGCGATTCTTATAACAAATTTGAGTTTGATTTTAGTATCCTTGATGAACAGGAATAACTAGTCAAGGAGTAGTTGTGAAAGACAAAAGACCTGGAGAGCATCTCTGGATGGAGTGGGATGGAAGTGGATACTTTCCATCAAAAATAGAACCAATTGTTTATTATACTTTTGAGTCGGTTGACACAACTAACGAAATAGTTCGCAGGGCTCTTGCTTCTGCTTTGCAGCGTGATGGTGTTGCTTTTTCACTAGGAAATGCTTTTAATATATTAGAAAATTCTGTAGTTGAATACTCTCACTGTGGTCTTCTAGAAGGAGAACATCTTTATATTGTTTGTAGTCCAGATGGCGAGACTCCATATGGAGATTTTGTTGAAAAACCGTTTGAAATTACTTTGATAGAAATATAGATGAATAGGTGTGTTGAACGATACTTTTATACATGAAATAGTGTAAATTAACACATGTGTGGAAACCAGCGGATAACCTAAATTGGCAGTCAGAGGCACTGTGTGCTAAACCAGCAAATCGTTATACATTAGACTGGTTTTTCTCTTCAGATTTTGAAAAAAAGTATGCTGCAAAAAATCTTTGTTTTCAATGTCCTGTTCGTAAAAATTGTCTACAGTGGGCACTAGAGCATAGACAAATTTGGGGTGTTTGGGGTGGAAGAGATGAAGTTGATATTAGAAGAACACTTTCAGTTTCTTATTTAGGGGAAGAGACTCGTAGACGCAGATACCCTAACTGTCCTTACTGCGCAGCAAGACCAAATAAACTTGAAACAGAAATAGTTCAATTGGATAGTTCTGGTAGATGGAATACAGCAAAAATTGTCCGCTGTGTAGATTGTGGTTTTACTTGGAAAAGCAGGACAAGCGCTAATGCAGTTGAGGCATATAAAGTTGACCGTGCTGAGCGTATGGAACGTCAGCGCAGAACAAGAGAAAAACAAAAAAAGGCTAAAGAAAAAGAAAAGAAAAGAAAAACACCTAAGCGTTCTTCTTTAGCCAAACCTGACCTGAAATCTCAATAATTGTTATGTTCTTTTTGTAGAACAAAAGAAAAGCATCTATTGCTGCTTTAGGGTCTTTCATAACATCTCCTGTGCCAGAAGTCCAGGTGTAGTCATCAAATGCTAGTATTCCATTAGGCTTTAGATACCTAAACGAATTCATTCCATCTTTTAGAACTGCCATTGCGGTGTGGTCACCATCAACATAAATAAAATCAAAATGCTTATTATTTGAAAGAAAAAAATTATTGCTAGTGTTTTTTATCTTTACAAGTTTTCCATCTTCAATAAATTGTTTTGTTCTTGAATCATATACAGACTCAACATTCTCCCAGTTCATATCTTTGTGAACTGGTTCATCTGAGCCTTCCCAAGTATCAACATCTGTTAGTGTTGATTTGTCAGATGTCAGTATATTTTCAAATAACCATGTTGTGGCATCACCAGTGTAAGCACCTATTTGTAAAAAATTGACTTCAGTATTTTTGAAAAAATTAAGGTGCCTTGAAAATGGAGCCTGACCGGTCATAGAAAACCAATTAGGATATTTACTTAGACTCATTTAATTTCTCCTCATTAAATTTTAAGTTTGCTGTAAGTCTTTCTTTTTCTTGTTCTGGCCCCAACTCTAGAGCAGCCTTAGCATGGGAAACTGCTTCTTCATACTTACCAAGTTGGTAGCAAGCAATAGATGCCATATCGTACGGGGTATACCCCCAGGCTTCGGCTTCATTTAGATAAGCCATATCTCGTTCCGTTATCGCCAAAGCCTTATGCGCTGCTTCATAACAATCTTGCCACCTTGATTGTTTGTAATATAGTTTTGCTAAATCAACAAATGCTTCTCTGCGTTTTGGGTCTTCTTCCGCGGCTAAGGTGAGCCAAATCTCTGCTTCACTAGGATGAAGTTTTGATAGATACCTATAAGAAGCGGCACGCTCTGCTCTCCAAGTTGCTGTAGGTAGCGAAAGATGTCTTCTAAATTCAGCAGAAGCCTCTGCAAATTTACTATAAAAGAAAAGTTCCCTAGCATAGTAAAAAGCATTTCTGTCATCATTAGGGTCTTCTATAGTTGACTGTTTTAGTAAAGGAAGGTATTGAGACCGAGACTTAGAATTATCTGCATGATGTTCCATAACTGCTTCTGTCCAATATGGGACTTCAACCATGCGGTCTGGAGTTAGGACTTCGTGAACTGGGTGCTTCCAACGATAGCCGTGACGCTTATGTATTTTATCTCCACCAAAAGTAAGACCTGGGGTACCATCGGAATTCCAGTTCCATACATATTTATATCTAGGCCTAGTTGCTCCAGCATCAAATGCTTTTTGAAGTTCAGCACGCCACCCTGGAAGCATAATTTCATCCATATCTAATGGAATGCAGTAGTCCATATCTGCTGGAACTAAAGCCAACGATGCATTTCTTCCAGTATCAAATCTCCAAGGTTTGACACAAATCTGAGCAGTGTTTATTCCTAATGACTTTGCTACTTCAACTGTTTTATCTGTAGAACCTGTATCAACAATTAGTAAATAATCTGCTTCATCTTTTACTGAGTTATACCAACGCTCTACAAATTGCTCTTCATTCAAGGCTATGGTGTATACGCATACTTTCATACCCCCTATCCTACCTAATTAAATAAAAAACCCCCGCTTTGACACGGGGGATTTTTATTAGAGCGAACTAGGCAATGCTTAGGAAGCGTGCTTTTCCATAGATAGTAGTTCCACCATCACGACTGTAGAACTCAAGAACGGTCTTTCCAGTTGTCTGAAGAGATGGCGCTGAGCCACCGTCCCATGTAACACCTGTAAAAGTAACTGTGTTCGAGCCACGGTTAGATGTCTCTACATACCAAGTATTAGCAAAATTCTCTGGAACATTTGTGAATGTAACTGTAGAGTTTCCAGTCTGTCCACTAAGAACTGTTACTGGATAATCAATAACACTAATTGACACAGCGCCAGTAGCATTAGCACCAGATAAGGTCTGTAGACGCGCTGTGATGCCCTGAGTGATATAAGCATCAGTTCCCGCTACAAGAACCTGTGGGGACATTGTAATTGGCATTATTTATTCCTCCGCTGGTGTTTCTTCCGAAGCCTTTTTCTTTGAAGAAGGCTTTGCTGCTGCTGGGGCAGGAGCAACTGGTTCAAACTTAAGAACATCGCTAGTAAGCAAGTTCTTCATGTTGTCTGGAACCGCAATTGTAAAGCGTTTTGAGACTCTGTCGTAGATAGAGCCTACTGATGGAGCAGGGTCCATGTCAGTAATGTCAATGGCAGTAAAAGCATCTGCTGCTGGGCCGATTTTGCTAGCATCTTCGGCTACAACAATATTTGCTACTCTACCGCCACCAACTAGAGCGAATTTTTTCATAATTTATTTGTCCTTTCCTACTATGCCGTGAATTTCTCGGTGTAGCGGATAATAACTGTTCCATCAGCACCAGCACCACCATTAGTAGTGTATGGATAGTACTGAAGAGTGTTGAAGTCAATATCTAGTTGGTCTCCACCAGACATAAATAGCGCTTCAACAGCAACTTGGAAGTAAGCAGCATTGGCTGGAGCCAAACTTGGCTGCCACACCTGAGGAGCATTTGCTACAGCGTTAGTCCATGAACCAGCAACCAAAGTTACGTTCACTGAAGGACGGTCCTCACGGATAACCTTCTTATCCTTATCTAGCCAGATAAGAACTGGTCTAGCAACCTTAGTTCCAATGTTTGGAGTTCCAGGGTTAGTATTTGATGCATCTAGACGGAAAGCAAATCCCGAGAAGAAGAGTTGTGTTCTTGGAAGAATAGGGAAATCAGTCCAAGCAGTCTTAACTCTCATATTACCTGCATCTTGAATACGAGTGCGGAGCATCCATGTTCCGTAAGCAGGGGTTGTGTTGTTTAGAGAGATAGAGCAGTTGTATTCTGGGTTCCAACGATTGAGATTTTCTAAAGAGTTGTTCTCAAAGGTGATGAACTGAGATGCTGAGTGTGTAGCAAGGGTCAATGGAGAGTTGTTTCCGTTTGAACCAGCACCACCACCTCCACCTCCAGTGTTAGCAGTAGCATCATAACCACGAGAATACACGTCAGTAATAAGTGAACCAGATTCAGTTCCAACTAAGTAAGCAACGTAGGTGTGTCCACCCTTACCGCCACCACCATTTCCACGACCTGGGTTGTTGAAACCACCCTGAGCGAATGTGTTCCATCCGCCACCACCACCGCCGCCTCCGACGTATGAAACTTCTAGGCTTCCAGTTCCGCCAACATCAACTCCAAGACCACCATCTCCACCGTAGTTAGGAATGTTTACGTTGTTTGTAGCAATCGCATATCCGCCAAGGTTTCCAGTTTGGTTTCCAAACTGAAGTTGAGTTGAACCTGAAGAAGAGTAGCCAGTTGTAGTTCCTGAAGAACCTTCAACTGCTGAATAAGAAATAGCATTTGAACCAGCAGACTGTGCTCCACCGCCACCACCAGCATATGTAGGTGCTGTTGGTGAGTTAGTGATTGCGTGTCCACCGTAGTTTGCACCAGGAAGACCAAACTGCCAGAAACGGAAGTTAGAGTTGTAGGCTCCACCGCCTCCGCCACCTTTAGCAGCGACTAGAGGAGCAGTAATTGTTGCTGAGTAGTGTGACTCACCAGCCCATGTGTAACCACTTGTGTTTCCATCCTTGTAGAAGGTTGGAGCAGAGCCAACTTCTAACTGTGCGTAAGCAAGATAGAACTCGGGTTCCTGACCACCAGTGTTGTTGTTAGCAGCGTTATTGAACTGAACACCGAAACGAACATAAGCAGCAGTTCCAGGAGCAGTCGCAGTTACGCTCAAACGCTTTCCAGCGGTTGAGTGCAGCATGGTAGATGAGCCCATCTTTGTTGCAGTTACTGGTGTAAAAATTGTTGAACCGTTGGTTCGTGAACCAACTAGGTTGTAATCTGCGTCGTAGAACTCAAGATATGCAGAAGAGGTGCGATATTCTTTCCACGCCCAAGCGTATACAGAACCAGTGTATTGAGTTCCTGGAACTGCCTTAACCCAGTCGTGTGAGACTTCCATATTCTCACCAGTTGTATCTGTTGAAAGAAGCCTTAGTCCGAGACCAGTTTCGTAAGTTGGTGGGCGCCATGCTGTTGCTGATGCTCCTGCTTCAACTTGAACGTTATCAATGTGCATTGTTGTGTTTGCTGGGATTAGGAATCCAACATATGCCCACTTAGCAGTTAGACCAATAGCGTATGTTGGCAGACCTGTAAATGTTGCAGAAATGCGGCGCCATGCTCCAGAGAAAATTCCAGAGTGAACAAATGTTCCAGTTCCTGAAACTGCTCCAGAGTTAGCCTGGCTTAGGTTTACTGTTGTTCCAGAGATGCTTGTGATTGTTGCACCTACTGCAATACCAGTTCCAGATACTGTTTGTCCAAAGAACAATCCATCAGCGTTATCAACAGTAATAAATGTCTGTCCGCTTGTTCCAGAAATTGTCTTGCTGACAGACCCGCCGTATCCAGCAAGTGGGATTGAAACTGTCTGCTGAGCAACATGGTATCCACCAGCAGAAGGAGTTACTGCTGAATAAACAGTTCCTGTTCCGTTAGCAGTTCCTTGGTTGTTTCCTGGGAAGTTAGAACCATCACCAATACGAAGTTGGACGATTAGGTTCTGAGGAGTTGGGTTGGTGTGATATACATACGCAGAAACTGTGTATGTAGCATTTGGGTCATAAGGGAAACCAGTAGTTCCGTTAGCACTTAGTGCTCCAGAACCTGATGTTGACAATCCAACCAAACGAGAACCAGCAGAAGAGTTTACGCACTGTAAAGCGTTAGCGCCTACAGTACTTCCAGAAATCTCTGATGGAGAAACCATTTCAGGTAACTTGGCATATGGGTTAGACAATACTGCCGCTGAAATGCTTCCAAGAGTATCAAGAACAAAGAAAGAACCGCCATTTAGTTGTAGGTCTTCCATTTGAGCATACTGTGCTTGAATCACGTTATTTGATTGAGTTGCTCCTAATGATGGAGAAATAGCAACGTTATCGTTATATATCAAAGACGTGGTTGTTACACGACTTGACTGTAGTAAAAATGTTAATGTTCCAGAAACAGTTCCAGAGTTAGCAACGCTTAGAGTAATAGTTGTTCCAGAAATACCAGTAACAACTGCTGAAGCACCAATACCAGTTCCAGTAACTGCCATACCAAGTTGAATATTTAAGTTATCTGGGTTGACAATAACTGTAGTAAGTCCTGAAGTTCCAGTTGCTGCCTTCTGAACCTGCTGAATGTTGTTTGCTTCCCAAAGGGAAACACCTTTGCCATAACTTGGGTTCATCAAAAGGTTTACAGGAGTAGAGCCACCAAATGTGGTAGTTCCACCAACGCCACCTGGCTGAGTATTTACGTTGTCAGTAGCCGAGATGATAGCGCCTTGACCTCCATGTCCACCAGCACCAACTTGAATGTTATATGTAGTTCCAGGTGTTACGTTTACTTGACGACGAACAACTTGTCCACCGCCACCACCGCCACCAGCAGCAGAATCATTTCCGCCACCGCCGCCACCGCCGCCACCTACTGCAACTACTTCTACAGCAGTGACGCCAGTTGGCACAGTGAAGGTTCCATTCGCTGTGTACTGGACTTCTTTGATTGAGAAGCGTCCAGAGTTGTCGTTAGGAAATACAATTAAGTCTTTGCTACCTGAAATAGCCATTGTTCTTTAGCCTCTCGCTCTCTTTCGTACCTATTACGCTGTTACTTCGACGCCAGAAATATGGACATCAATAGCGCTGTTGGAGGATGCTCCAACATAAATTGCATCTGAACCTGTCATAACTTGACGAATGTCAAAGTTAACTGTCCCATTCGCTGGGATTTGTAGACCGTTGCAGAAGTTAAAAGCGGTTCCTGAGTTGAACCCGCCTGTTCCAAACTGAACGGTTAGTGTAACCACCGAAGCGGTCTTATTTGCTGCGACAATGTTTGTAACGATTGTCTGTCCCCCTGCGGGTACGGAGTTGTAAGCAGTAACGCCTGATGTGGTCGCCGCACCGCGGAAGAGTTTTGCTGCTGTAGTTGCCATTATGCCAACACTCCCATGTATGAGTTAATTTCGATATTAGCCGCGAGTGCGCTAATAGTTGCGATTTTTGTATTTCCCGCTGAGTTGACTGCCGCAACCTGTGTCGTCCCAGCGCTGTTTACTGCCGCAACCTGTGTGGTTCCAGCAGAAGTTATTGAGGACACCTGAGCAGCAGTTGCCGCTACGATGTCATTTACCCCAAGAAGGCTTCCTAGAGTTTCTAATGCCTTAGACACGAAAACCAGGTCTTGGGCAGTATAAGTACTAGCGTTTAGGCTAGAAGTGATTTCTGCCTTCACCGCATCAATTTGCGTACTGAGGCTATCGTAATTAGGCATTATTGCTCCATTCCTTGACTGTAAATTCTATCATTTTTTACAAACACTATTCCTTTTCTAACCACTATGCCTGTGCTTCAATCCAAGAAATACGGGCTGCAATGTCAGAGGTACCTGCTGTTGTGCTGATGTTAGTAGCAGAAATAACAAGGATGTCAGGTCCATTTGGATACGAAGGACTTGAGGTGTTTCCATTTCCACTCAAAATTGAGTTTCCAAGTTCACGGATAGCCTTCAAGTCATAAGAAGTGACGTTGAAGTTTGTTCCACCACCACCGTTTTCTGAGTAGAAGGAGAAGACCACGTCACCACCTTGAGTAGCACCAGAAGGAGCCACACCACCAGTAGGAACAATTCCACCGGCAGGTCCAGAGTTATCAAAGTAGAGCACCTGAGACAAAGAACCAGCACCAACACGCTCGCGGTCCCAATCGGTTGGGAGACCAGCATAAGCACGAACTCCACCAAAAACCATGTTGTTTGTGCTTTGAGTAATTGCCGCTGTTGTTGGAGCAGACATAGTTACAGTTGTTCCACTAATAGCAAGAATAACTGCTCCAGTAGGGAATCCTGCTGGACCAGAAACACCTGTCATACCAATGGCAAGGTTCTGCACATCTGTAACAGTAATATTTGCAGAACCATTTCCTGCGCTACCAGTCTTAGTGACGTTCATAGCGGTGCTTCCATGCGATGTATATGTAATTGTTGATGGATTCAAAACTCCTTGAATCAAGAACTGTCCGTTAGTTGATACACCAACAGAGGCCAAACGCATCTGCATTCGGTTGATAAGTTCTCGAACACCAAAGTTTCTTGCTACAGCGTTATCTACTGATGGAGCAAGACGAATTGCCATCAAAGGTCTAGTAACACCATTAGGAATTGCTAGACGCTTAGTCATACCAGCGGTGAAAACGTATTCAGCGTCTTGGTCAAAACGACCATCCATAATTACTGATGAACCCCAGTGGCTAATCTGAGGGGCGCAAGTTTGAGTCAGAGTAATGACTGCGGTCTGAGATGTACCAGAACCGCCTAAAGTAGTGTCTGGACTAAATGATGTTGTTCCAGTATTACCTCCACCAAGAACAACTACCTGACCTGGGAAATAAATTGGATAGGTTTGACGACGAACAATAGTAAGCGGATAACCCTTCATAGTAGAGTTATATGCGCCAATAGCCGTATACTGAGCAACCTCGTTTGAGGTGCTATTACGAATTAGCAAATATCCACTTGTAGGCCATTCGGTTACATTATCAACATACATAGTCGTATCGTTTGGATTTAATGTTGAAGCATGTGTAAGAGTTGCTCCACCCACTAAACGAGCACGCTTAGGCTCATTGATTACTTCATAACGAGCAGGTAAGTTACCAGAACGTTGATATGCAGCAGTGTTAATATTGTTATTTGCCATACGATGAACATAAACAATGTCTCCGCGAATAGCACGGAATCCCCATCGAATATAACCAGCACCATACCAAGTGTAGTCAATGTAAACCATTTGCATTTTATTTGGGTCTAAAGTGTATCCTCCAGGACCACGACCATCCATTTTGTCTTGGTTCCACTCATCAGAGCGAACACGAATTTCTTGAGTTTTTGTGTAACGCACGTTAGTAGAAGATGGTCCTCTGTAAGTAGGAGTTACATACATGACTGTGTCACTATCAATAGCAGCAACTTGATAAGACTGTCCGCGAACTACAATTTTGTCTCCAATAAGTAATTGACGACGGAACTGGCTATTATTTCCAGTAATAAGACCGCTGTTTGCTGTTATGTTTATGGTTCCAGCAAGTTCTTTATTTGAGAAACGACGTACTGCATACATCCACTCTCCGTCATATTCAAAGTAAAAACCATTCTGCTCGTCAAACATACCTGTTCTAGTAGCAGCACCTTTCCACTTAGAGACAGTTACGAAAATATTTACTCCACCTGGTACTGCATCAGCAGCATTCAGTCCTTGAGCCAATGTCATCGTATAAGTAAGAACATTTGAATCAGCAACACTTGTTACTGTAAAAGTTCCATTGTAAGGGCTTACTCCTCCAGTAGTAATTGTTGTTCCTTCTACAACAATAGTTGCTCCTGGTTGAAGTCCATGGTCTTGTAGAGTAGTAATAGTTACAGTTTTTGCTCCAGCAGTTGTTACGTTTGTTCCAGTTATAGACACTACATCGTATGTTGGAGTAAATTTAGCACCAGTTGAGAACTGGATTGCTTTACCTGACTGATAACGGAAATAACGACGAGTCTGACGAACTGTCTGTAGACCCATAGCATTTCCAAGAGTAGTTAGCGATACTCCACCATCCAAAGGACGATGCTGGATATAACCTTCTGGTTTTGTATAAAGAATAGATGAAGACGAAGTAGACACTGCTGTAACAACAGTATCTAAAATTTGGAAAGTAAAAGATGAAGGTGTTAATACGTCTTTTACAAGCCAGTTTCCGTTTAGACCACTAGTGTTGTTAATCATAATAGGAGTACCAGGGTATAAACCATGTGGATTTGGAGTTGTAATTGTAATAGTTGTTGGGTTTCCACCGTCAGTAGCAGCAGCAAAACCAACCAAAGTTCCTGTTGTTATATTTCCGCCAGGAATATGAGCGTTATCAAAAACATCTCCACCATAAACAATAGTGTTGTTAGCAATATTAATTACTCCATTTACTAATCCGCGAGCAAAATAAGTAAATGTAAAAGGAGTAGGAACAGAGTTAACAACAAATGTTCCTTCAGCACGGAAATTTAATGTATCTTGAATGTTTATAATATTTCCAGCAACCAAGTTGTGAATAGTATTGGTGGTTACTGTAATAAGAGAGCGAGGTCCTGCTCCGTTTCCTTGAACGGTCACAACATCAAAAGAGTTACCTCCAGATGTTTTAGCAAAAAATGAAGGATAGTTACTTGCTAAAAACAATGCTTCCCATTTAGATGGCTGAACAGAATATTCAAAGTCTGTATCCATCAAAGATTGAGGAGAGGCAGTTCTAACTTTTTCAACAGCATCTAACAAAGTATCAGCATATGTAATTTGTTCATTAAAATCATCAACCATTACTGACAGAAGGTCAGTAGAATTCATACTAGCCGTGTTGTATTCAAGAACAATTTGTGTCTTTGGATTAGTTGGGTCTCCAATGTATGACCATGAACTAAACCCTAGTGTCGGTTCAGCAAAGTTATAAATTACAGTTCCAGTGCTTACATTTGTAATAAGCATCAAACGCTCTTCAAGAATAAAGGCAGGAAGAACAATAGTTCTTGTTGCAGGATTAAATGTGTAATCCGTACCTCTAATTACTCGTCTAGCCATTAGTTATATCCTCGCCTCGTTTATAAAAGAGCCAGCGCAAGAACGCTGCCCGCCGTTAGACCTACGTTGGTAATGTTAGTGGTTGAACTGCCAACTGAAGGCCCAAACAGGCCGAGTTGCAGTAAAGAATTCATTTCAATGATATTGATTCTGTTTGTATCACCAGTTGTTCCTGCTGGACCAGTTGGACCAACTGGGCCTGCTGCTCCTGTTGGACCAGTGGCACCGTTTGCTCCATTAATGTTCCCTTGAATAACCCAACCTGAAGCAACGCTATAAGCAAAATAGTCTCCATTTGCAACTCTAAAATAATTGTCGCCTTCTAATACGTTTGTTAGTCCGGCTGCCTCTGGAGTAGAGTTTCCTGTAAATATCTTGCTACCGCGAGTTCCAGCAATACCTGCTGCGCCTGTAGGACCCGTAGCGCCATTAGCACCATTTGTTCCAGCAGGACCTGTTGGACCTGTAGGACCTGTCGCACCAGCAGGACCCTGAGCACCAGGACGAGAACCGGCAACAACAACCCATGCTGAGCCATTCCAGCGCTTTAGTGACATTTTTTGCTCCTAGACCTTAACACAAGTAGCCTCCATATAGTATCGTATTTTTATTTCAATGAGTCTTATGAAAGCCTGAACCAAGGGTATCCAGTTGCTAACGCAGACAAGTTGACAGGGGTTGGCGTATCTGCTGCTGTTGTCTGTCCTCCAAAAGGAATTCCAGAAGCAGGAGAGCCACCAGTCAAATAAGAGTTCAAAAGTAAAGTTGGAAGCGTTGAGGTGCTAAGACCCAAAATGCTTCCAGTAGAAGTTCCATCAGTCAAAACAACAAACCCATAAGTTGTTCCAGCATTAATAGTGAATGTTGCTGGATAACCTCCAGTAATGCTTAGTGGTAGGGTTTTTAACCCAGCCGCAGTCATCAAAGTATTGTCGTTTGCGGTTCTTGCAACCAAAGTAGCAGTATTTGGAACAGGATTATATGTATATAAAGCCAATTTTGCGTAAGTTGGGGACACTAAGGCACCAGCAGTAGTAACCCATATGCTCAAATTGCTAATTGTTAAGGTTTTATTTGCTTGAAATAAAATCATAGAGCGGTTTGCTGTTGTAAATGTAGTTATTCCTCCAGAACCAGCAAGCATAAGAGCACCTTTGGAAAATGGCTCTATGTGGGTTGGGTCTACCCAGTTGGCACCATTATTGACATAACTTAGGTTTGCTATTTGGCTAGCAACATCTCTTGCTCTAGTCATTATTCGTTCCTAATCTCTGCGCTAATACCAAGGAATCCACTCGTTGAGTTGTTGGCGACAATCCAATAAGTTCTATCCTGAGTGAGACCAGCAGCAACAGTAAAGTTGATTGCAGCAGAGTTCAAACCTACTGCTGTTGTATCAAGAGTTGCAGCGGTGATAGCAATGTTTGCTCCGCTTGAAAATGCTCCAAGAGTTGAGAAATCAATGGCTGTTGGGGCTGCCCTCATTGTTGTAGGTAAAACTATTGTCCCAGATACGTTGGTTGTAGAAGTTGCATTTCCAATTGCAAAACGAGTATTTGCACTTGGAGCCGTTTGTCTGTAATAGAATCTTTGACAAAAATAAAGTTCTTCAGCAAGAGAGCCTCCGCTTGTTGTAAACGGAGTTGCTGCATTACCAGGCTCCACTTGAACTCCCCAGAAATCTACTGCTCCAGTTCCAGTGTTTGATACTTGGAATGAAAGATATAGGCTGGAATCATTATTTGTTCCAATAGTTTTTCCAGATAGAGAAGGAACTGTAATAGTTGAAGTAAATCGCTGCCATGAAGTTGTAAGAGTTGGAACAGATAAATTTGTTGGATTGACAGATGAAGGAGAGCCGCCAGTTCCAAAATCTTGAACCAAACGAGGTTGAATGGTAAGAGAGTCAGCACCGCTAGATAATTTAGCCCAGTAAGAAACCGTGGCCACTTGACCAGCAAGTGTCCTAACATCTTCCATACGATTCATTAATTCATAGTTTTGACTGTTTGCTGTGATTGTGTAGCGTAAGAAGAATGATGGTTCATATCCAACAATTGCGTTACCTACAGCAAATGACTGACGAGTTACGTTTCCAGCACCGCCAGCACGCCAACGGTCAGCAGTCATTACAAAAGTAGGAATTGTTAGAGTAAATGTTCCAGTACCACGTTGCCAGATGCTAAAGTCCCCATTGACCAACTGATTTTTTCCGGCTACTTGATAAGTGCTGCCCCAACGTAATCCGCTGACAGTGCTGCTATCCGCAAACAATATGCTGAAGTCTGAACCAACTCCAAGTCTTGTCACAGCGTTATCAGCAGTTCCAACTACTAAGTCTGCTTTAGCATCAATAGTTGATAGTGGAATAGTGTCAGCAACATTGAAGCCACCAATAGTCAAAATAACAATTTCATCATTTACTGCTAACGCAGGGATTCCAGTAATAGAAGTTCCATTTGTTGCTACATAATCTTGACCACGAGTTTGTAGAACACCATTGATATAAACCTGCTCAAGACCAGATGTGTAGGACAAAGTAAGCCCATTAGCATCAACACCAGAAATAGTTGTCTGTCCAGCAGTTGCTACATAGCGATAACGAGTAAGAGTTGCTTGTCCTGTCGGTCCAGTCGGTCCTGTCGGTCCAGTCGGTCCTGTTGCACCAGTCAAACCTGTTGCACCCGTTGCTCCAGTAGGGCCAGCCACAGTGGAGGCTGCGCCAGTGGCTCCTGTTGGACCAGTTGCCCCCTGCGGTCCTGTAGGACCAGATACTCCAGTAGGACCTTGATTTCCTATAGCACCAGTTGCGCCATTTAGTCCTTGAGGGCCAGTAGGGCCAGTAGGGCCAGTAGGGCCAGTATCTCCTTGTGGTCCAGTAGGACCGCCACTAGGTCCAGTAGGACCAGTAACTCCATTAGTTCCAGCAGGTCCTGTTGCACCTGTAGCGCCCGTTGGGCCAGTTGCACCGGCAGGGCCAGTTGTACCAGCAGGTCCAGGCATACCAGTTAGTCCAGTCATTCCTGTAGGACCAGTAGGACCCTGAGGTCCTGTAGCACCAGTTGGACCACCACTAGGACCAATAGGACCAGTAGGTCCAGTCGCTCCGGTTGGGCCAGTTGCTCCAATTAAAAATTCTTCTTCTGTTGTGTCAACCCAAAGAGCAGTCGTATTTGGCGGCGCTGTTGGTCCAATTGATAGATAATCTAAATCAACATCATCTTCATCAATCCACAAATCACCTTCATATCGTGGACCAGTTGGCGCTTCTGGGTCAGAAAAAATTAATTCTTCAACTTGTTCTGTTTCAGATGCCCAAAACAAAAAGTCCGCTGGGTCTGGAGCAGTGACACCTGCATAAATAAATGCGTTTGGACCAAGGTCATCAATATCAAACCAAATATCGCCTGATGTTGGAGCAGTAGGTTGTCCAGCACCAATATAAGTTTCTGTAGGAATTCCAGTTCCATCAGTTGATGTGTAGTCCTTACCAATAGGACCTATTGGTCCTGTAGCACCAGTAGCACCTGTAGCGCCTGTAGGGCCTGTAGGACCAACAATTTGTCCAACGTTCGACCACTCTAATGCCGATGTCCAAACATATAAATCGCCATTTGATTCAACAATATAAGCATCATTAACACTATTTCCAACTGAAGGAAGATTTATAGGAGCAGCAACAGTTCCTTTTACAGTAATTGAAGAACCTTGTGGACCAGTAGCACCCGTTGCTCCAGTAGGTCCTGTTACAGCAGGTCCTGTAGGACCAAGTTGTCCTGTAGGTCCTGTTGCACCTGTCGGTCCCTGAAGGCTTCCTACATCTGTCCAAGTATTATTAAGAACATTCCATACATATAAATTTCCGCCAACAATATATGCTTCACCAGCGACACCAGTAGGGTCAGCAGCAAGAAGTTCACCAAGAGTGTCATAAGAACCAAGAACAGTAAGACCTTGCCCCTGTGGACCAGTTACACCTTGCGCACCAGTTGGACCCGTAGGTCCTTGCGGGCCAGTGGGACCTGTAGGAACAATTCTTACAACTTGCCAAACAGAACCTGTCCAACGCCAAGTATTTCCACCAGAAGAAAATTCTTGATTTAAGGAAGGCGAATTAGGAAAATCAATCGCTGACATCTTAACCCTCCTCGTTAGTGATGAAGTTTAACTCATCAACATAATCTTTAGCCCATGCTGAAGCAGATTCCAAAGATTCCCATGGACCAGAGTTATCAATCTCTTGCCCATCCGAGGAGATTATGCATCTCAAATCTTCGGTTATTGTATAAGTATACTTCATCTCAATTCACCTAATTTGCAACTGTTGAAGTTGCAATCTTTCCTTCTGCTCCTGCTATGGCAAATCCATTTACTAAATTAACTAATCCATAGGTTATTGAGTTTATGTTTGTAGAACCAAAAGACGATGAAACAGAAGACCAATTTCTTCCATCAATAGAATATGCCATTTGTCCATTTACCCCTACTGCTGTAAAAATATCTGAACCAAAACCAATGTCTTTTATAGAAACCCCGCCGAAAGGATTTGCTCTTTGTATCCAAGTACTTCCATCTGGAGAACTTGCTATCTTTCCATCGTTACCTACGGCTACATAAATATTGTTTGCATATATTACCGAGTTTATTTGACTAGTTCCAAAACTGCTTATAACTTGAGTCCAAGTTGTTCCATTATCTGAAGAGATTGCTATTTTTCCACTTGCCCCAACGGCAACAAAAAGACCATTTCCATAAGTAACTCCATAGATAAAGGATGTTCCAAAAGAAGATTCCGCTACTTGAGCCCAAGTAAATCCATCAATAGATGAGCCTATTTTTCCAGAGGCACCTACAGCAACAAAAGTGTTATTTGCAAAAGTTATATTAAATATAGAAGTAGTGCTAAAAGAACTTGACCTTTGAGTCCAACTTAGTCCAGTAGAAGATGTTGCTAGTTTTCCAGTTCCACCAACAGCAATAAATAAACTTTGACCATAAGTCATATCATAAATTAGTGAAGTTCCAAAAGAACTAGACCTAAGATTCCAAGTTATTCCATCTACTGAATCAGCAAGTTTTCCTGAAGAACCCATTGCATAAAATTTATTATTCAAATATTGAATACCTAAAAGTTCATCTGACACAGTAAAGGGAGAGGTTTGTTGAGTAAATGTTCCAGGAGAAGCAGAACGTTGACGCGAAGAAAATACTCCATGAAGTGTTCTTATCATTATGCTGATAAACTTCCGCTTAGAAGCCATTCATTAGCACCCATTTTTATAAGTGAAACGGTTGCGTATTGCTGAGATGTTTTTCTTTTGTTTCCTTCAGAATATAAATTTACTGTTCCCGCTGGGACAAAAGTCAATTGTGCTACTCCATATTGAACAACAACTATTTGTGTTCCATTAGCAAAAGTAAATCCGCCAGTTCCATCCTGAGGAATAGTGACATCGCTGTTTGTTGTTGGGGTCATTTTTACAATCTTAAAGGCATCGTTTGAACCTAAAGTAACAGACCCGTTATAAGTAACTGATGGAAGTTCATATACAGCAGGTCCAGTTGGTCCAGTTATTCCTTGAGGACCAGTTGGTCCTAAATCAGATACTGTAATAAGACCACCCATAGAACTATGAAATTCACATACATAATAAAGAGTTGATGGGGCATCAAAAGGAACTTCCCAAATTATTGTGCCAACTTGAGTTCCAGGGTTGGTTACTCCACTTGTGTATTGATTTCCAGAAATATATCCACCAGTGTTAATGCTAGTTTGTAAACGGAATGGGTGACCACTAGCGTTTATGTCAAAGACATAACGATTTCCTCTAATTACATACAAAGTTGGATTACTAACACCATTAATTGTGTATGCGCTAGCGCCATTATTAGTTACAGTGTATGTAATACCACCACTTCTACCAGTTGGACCCGTTGGTCCTGGAACTGTAGAAACTGGACCAGTCGCACCTGTAGGTCCTTGAATATTTCCAGCACTAATCCATTGACTTGTTGCTGGGTCCCAAACGTAAAGAACACCACTAACTAAATAACCTTGACCAGCACTTCCTACTGGTTGCGCTGTTTGTAAAGCAGCCAAAGTGGCGTAAGAACCAAGAATACTTAAACCTTGTCCTTGTGAACCTGTTGCACCTGTTGCACCAGTCGCGCCTGTTGGACCAGTAATACCTTGTGGTCCAGAAACTCCTGTTGCACCAGTAGCACCTGTAGGACCAAGGGCTCCTTGTGGACCTGTAGGTCCTTGGAATCCACGGACACCAGTAGGCCCCTGTAAACCTGTTGCGCCAGTTGGGCCTACCTCACCTTGTATGCCTTGAGGACCAAGTGGTCCAGTGGGGCCTTGAGGACCTGTAGGTCCAGGAACAGTTGACTGAGCACCAGTAGGACCAGTAACAGATGGTCCAGTTGGTCCTAAAGGACCTTGCGCACCAGTCGGTCCTATAGGTCCTGTTGGTCCTAGTGGTCCAGTTGGTCCTACTGGACCTGTCGCACCAGCAGCAATAGTTCTAACTAATCTCCAAGAACTTCCGTTCCAACGATAAGTTAAATTACCAAAAACATATTCTTGGTTAAGTGTTGGAGAACTAGGAAAATCAATAGGCATAATTAAATCTCCACCACTTGAATTTTATTTGAATAACCAGACTCGACTCTAAGCCCAGCAGAACCACCCATTTGTAATTCATTTCCAGAATTTTGCCATGCCCAAATTTCAAAAAATTCACCGTTATCTAAAACAGCAATAGTAGAAGAAGTTACCATAGTGAAATCATTATTAATTCCAGTATGAACTTCTCCTTGACGTTTTTGAGCAGCATTAGTTCCATTCAGAGTGTTGTTGTGCCACAGCCAAGTTGCTCTTGCTCCAACTGGGTCTGGACCAAAATTTATTTGCCATGTGACTAAATAAGTTTTAGTTGTTCCAGAAGTATTTGTAAACCTTCCAACCTGAGTAGTTCCATCATATGTTAACGAAACACTACCTCTAGAATTATCCGAGTCAGTTATGTTCCATTGAACTCTAGTTTCAATTCCAGACGAGATGTTTTGCGTAGTGCTATGACGACGAGCCAAAACATTTGAAGAAAATTGAGGACCCTGAACTCCAGTAGGACCAGTTGGTCCTGTAACTCCTGGTCCAGTAGGACCAGTATTACCACGAGGACCAGTAGGACCAGTGACAGATGGGCCAGTTGGACCTGTAGGTCCTGTAGGTCCTTGAATAGTAGATTCTGGACCAGTAGGTCCTGTAGCACCTGTAGGTCCTAAATTTCCTTGATTACCAACTGGACCAGTTGGTCCTATAGGACCAGTTGGTCCTGTAACTCCAGCAATACTTGAAGCAGACTCGACCCAATAGCCATCATAGT
>JACCDP011267824.1_pt1 | contig 31066 bp, 29 predicted proteins | sample 7445841 | NCBI WGS metagenome assembly JACCDP01 (sample SAMN15323441, study PRJNA562643) | freshwater metagenome | isolation source: river surface water | place: USA:Blue River Watershed | collected 2017-08-17 | reverse complement strand
TTAATAATTTAGAGTGTGAACATATTGTGAACATGAAACTTACTCTTATCTTGAACCTCGATGAAGTCTCGATACGAGTTCGTTGTAAAAATTTCGTCAACTTCCGGTAGAACCGTTCCATTACTGAATATACCATGTGTCACAAATAAGGTGACTTTTGTTGCGCCTGCCCCCTTTAAAGCAGATGCAGTAGAAGTGAAAGTTCGGCCGCCGTCACAAATATCGTCAATGATGACACAGTGTTTTCCTTTGACATCTCCGGCAAAGGTTATGCGTGGAGTACCGTTATCACGATATTTCAATCCGCCAATTACCTTGTCTTTGTGCGGGAAGGGATTCTCGGATGACATAAGTTTTTTGTACGCACCTGCGTCCGGTGCTATAACAGCAACATCCGACCAATCAAACTTGATTTGTTCAATCCATCCTTCCCACGCAGACATTACTTCGCATTTGTTTATCAACGCAGCAGTGACATCAGAGTGTGGATCAGTCGTAATTACAAAATCAAAGCCTCCGGAGTTAATCATGTCTGCGACGATTTTCAGGTCAAAAGAACCGTAAGCATTAAACCTTCGGTCGGATCGGCCTCCGAGAATATATGGTGCAGACAGTATAACTCGCGACACAATGCGCGAACGAAGAACTTGGTTTAGTGCCAGTGTTGCTGCAATACTTGCATACGAGTTAAAACGGGCATGAATCACACACGTCTCTTCTCGCAGATCAAGATGGTTTTTTACCTGAACTCCAACCTGACCGTCTGGATACCTGTGGATTTCCACCAAGTCAGTGCTTTCGCCTGACTGTAAATAAAAGTTTATCATTAAAACCTAAAATATAAAAGTGAAGTGAATTGATTCATCGAGCCAGTTTCAACAGATGCGGATGGATCGTATTGAAATCCAACCCTGAACCCTACCTCGGTATCACGATCTGATAAATGTCCAAAGGACAGAAATGCTTCAATGACGTTAGCTCTTGTTGCCGGATAAATTTTATTTATGCCTCGAAACAACCCGAAGTCGTTCATAATTGTAATGTCTCGAATAGATTTGGCATACACATCAAGAAATCCCTTATCCCACAGTCGCGTAAATTGACCACCGAAGTCTGCATAGAAACCATACTTATGCTTCCTGCGAATAGTTGGATTAATCCATTTCCTAAAATATGCTCCGGCTCCGACCTTAAAGGAAATTTCGGGCATACTGTATGCGGATGTGTACAGACCTGCGACCCCGTATATAGGTACTTTTCTTAGGGGCTGAACCCTGAGTCCCAACGTAAACTGAGGCTTTGTGAACGATGTTTGCCATTGCGCAGAATCTGCGAATTGCTCAAAGGACTTATAGCCACGATTTCCGAGGTAAGTCTGAACAGGTACAGATTCATTTACTTTGGGTTTAAAGCCGACCAGTCCGGCTGTGAAATCGAACTGTACAGGTCGTTGTGCAGATGCTGAGAAAGAGGCGACGAGCGCCAAAATGAAAAAGAGTTGCTTCATTGTTGAATATTTGAATTGTTTAAACAAAAAATTTCGGAAGTAGGAACTTCCAGTCGTATCTTTTTCTCACGCTTGTCGCGTGGTGGGAAATATCTGAATACCAGTGTTGCTGACTTGTCTGGGCGCACAGGTCGTCCGTCTTCATCTTCGAAGGTAAATGACATTGAGCCGTGGGCCTTTACCTTTGAACTTTTCTTGAATGTGTACTTGAACATTCCTTCAAGTCTTGATGTAGATTCTGGAATGAGTCTATTAAATTTTTGCATTGCTTCTTTGAACGCAATGTTTACTAACTTCTGATCGTCATACACTTCAATTTCATTAAGGTTGAACCTTTGTCCTGACACAAACTCGATGGTTGAATTTGTTCCGAACGAAAGCAATTCTATCTTATCAGTTCGGTAGTCAAATAGCGAGTACTTGACTCTATATCGAACCATCTGTTTGCATTTGGCTGCTTTGATAAGACGGTTCGTGTCAAGTGGCTTTATTTTTATAAACGCCATAATGGTTGTTTTTTAAAGACTTCTAAGGTGTTTTAAGAAGCCTTTGAAGTTTGATTGAAAATCTTCAAATGCGCTAATAGTTCCGTAGTCGGTATGAACCATTGTAACATACTCTTCGGCGATAACATCAGTAGATAACGAAAATTCTTCAATTTGATGTTTTGTTAACTCCCAAGGTTTTCCACGCCATAGAAATTCTATAATATCAGTTTGTTCGGTTTTTACGCAAATCTCCCCTAAGTGTTCACCTATCAAAAAAGCTAATTGCGTACTTTGATTTTTCAGTTTCATGTTACAAAGGTAAGAAGGTTAGACCTGTATTACCAAATCTAACCTTTTTATTAACTTTTATTTAACAAAAGAAAAAGCCTCGAAACCGAGACGGAATCGAGGCCAAAAAACCGAGTTTTTCGTTTTACTTCAATTAGAGCGTGTTGAGTCCTTCAACGTAAATCTTTCCGTAGTATTCCGGCCTGAGTACACCCTTAGCGTAGCGTGTCATTACACCTTTACGTGGAGTGAAGTTGTCTGGATCAAGAACCGTAGGAGTCATAATCAGCGGGATGTATGGTGAGTAGTACGCACCAGTTTCCAGCCACTGACTACCACGGTAGCCCATCAGGATCACGTTCTCTTTCATATACGGATTCTTATATACTTGGAATCTGTTATTGAGCGAGCCAATCTTCTGAACACCCATGGAGAACTTGGCCTGATTACCATCGGTATCAGCAGCATAGCCCGGGATTGATTCAAAGATAGTAGCAACCAGCGGAGAGCATACTAAGAAGTTTGCACCGCCGCGAACGGTTGACTGGTGAATTCGGTTGGACATTTTCTGAATCTTGGTGCCGATAGTCTGGAACCAAGTGCCTTGGGTATAAGCAGTCAGGTTGGCAGTGATAGGCGCAAAAGTAGAACCGTTGAACTCATAACCGATACGGGTTGACCAGTAGTCGCTGAATGCGGCTTCTCCGGTAAGCATATCAAGAAGTTCAAGATCAATTTCCTGAGTGATGTATTCGCCAAGGATACCAGTGAGTTCGGCTTCTGCATCAATGTTCTGATAAGCATTCAAGTCCTGAGCGAATTCAGGTGTCCATTTTGCTTTCAGTTTACGAGTCTTCGCGGTGATAGGATCGGAGCGAAGTTCAAGAGACAGTTCCGGAATATCAAGATTGGTATCAATGTTGCTACCAGCCTGTGTTTTGCCTGCTTCAAAATCACCACGAGTGATGGAAGTTGGCTGCTTGTGGTAGTTAACAACGATTCGGTCAGCAGCAGCAAGAGCCGCGCCGGAAACGATAAAGGTAATTGTACCAGCGGCTTTGTTGTACTTAGTGAACTCTTGGTACACGTCATATACAAGCGAGTTGGTAGAGTTTGACAGCGTAAATGCACGAACACCGACCGGATCAAATGAAGCGATAGACGCAGTAGATACAGTAATTTTGTGCAGAGTAGAAGTTCCACCGACCAGTAACGATTGAGAAAATTCGCTGTTGAAGTTGTAGTCAGTAGCAGTGATAGAACCAGTAGCAAACTGAGTTGAACTTACAGTAGTATTTACACCGAGTGCGCTGGAAGAGTAGTCGTTGATGGTATAGCCAAAGCGACCGGGGCCATACAGACCTTCTGTCGGAGTAGCCCAACCATAACCTTGGCCAGTGCCCTTGTTGGGATCGGTTACACCGAAAATAGAATCATCCTGCTTGTCTTTTCCAGAGTTGGTGTTGAAGCCGGGTTGGTTGCTGCCGTACTTGATGTCCAGCCAGAATACAAGGCCGGAAGGCATATTCATAGGTTGTACAGACAGGAAATCCTTTGCAGAAATTTCTCCGAAAATACGACGAATGAGGGGAAGTGCGATACCTGCCCATTCTTCTGAACCAGCCACTATACCTGTTTGGTTTGCTTCGGTTACGAGTTGGCGGGCTTGGTTTTCAAGCAACTGCGCCATGTTGCCCTTTTCTGGGCCTTTAAGACCTTCAAGAAGGCCAGTTTGTTGCCACTTGCGGGTAAGCATCTGCGCTTGCTTGCGCTGATTCATGTACGCATCTTTTGGCAAAAGATCATTGATATTAAGTCTGCTCATTTAAACATATCTCCTGATAGTTTTTTGTTTGTTAATCGTCAAGTTTTCTCATTCCGGCCAGTTGCTGTAATCTCTCTGGATTCCATTTCACAACCGATCCTTCAACGATGTTTGAACGGGTTTCAGTACCGTTCTTTTTATTGTGTATGAAATTTTGTGACTTCGAAGCAAACCCTTCTGTAATTCTATTAGGCTTGCTTGACTTACTACGACTTTCACAGATAGTAGTATATACGAGTTTCACTTCTCTTACTGAATTGGCACGATCAAATGCGTCGAGTACACGGTGCTTTTGACTTTCGTTGAGTTCAAACTGTTGGAAAGTTTTAGTAGTGTACATGAGTTTTGCATTGAGAAGATTTACATCGTTGAGTGTGTTTTTCAACGTAGTTACTGCTCTATATGCCTCTGTCAACTTACCTTTCAATTTACGATTCTCAAACCGCAGGTTTCTTTCCATCATTTCATCTTCCTCAGAATATTCTTCGTCAATGTTCACGTCAACCGTTTCTTCTTCGCCAAGAATTTCATTGATAGCTTCTTCGAGTTCGGCTTCATCAAAATCCATGTCTTCTTCGTCAACAGTCATCGTTTCTAACTCGTCAGATTCCGAGAGATCGTCTTCTAAATCAAACTCCCCGTCTGCCTCAAATAATTCGGTCAATTCGTCTTCAAGTTCGGCTTCCATTTCTTCTTCAACCAATGATTGAATGGCTTCTGAAAGTTCATCTTCATCAAAATCCATTTCTTCCTCTTGAATAGAATCAGACCAATCATCTTCGCCTTCATCCATCATGTCACCTTCGGCGTCCATGTCCATATCATTTCCTTCAAGTTCGCGAATTAATGATTCGAGTTCCATGTCATCCTCTTCTTCGGTTGGTTCTTCTTCGGCTGGCTCTTCTTCGGTTGGTTCTTCCCCGTCATCGGCAAACGATCCCATCCCAATAGCTCCGCCAGCATCCATGTCATCATCGTTTCCAAAGTTGATATTGACATCAATGTCATCATCTTCTGCTTCGCCTTCTTCCTCGGCGAGTTTGGTAGAAATCATGCGTTGAAGTGTAGGTTGAAAAGCCTCTTCAAGTGTAAGTTTTGCATTTGCTATTGCAGCGCTTTTGACCTTTTTAGCATCAGCAATTGCTTCTGAAAGTAAATCTGCCATTACATATACTCCTAATATGTTAAAGTCGTGGCACGACACAAGTTTATTTATAAACCTGATATAAGTTTTTTATATAAAACTGTCCGATTATTCAAATCGAAATATTTAGTTTTCCTATATAAGTATGCTTGATTTTTCAAAAACACACTATTGTACTTGTTTGAAAGTCTTCTTGATAGCCTCTAATACTTTTTTATCTGCTTCCTGTAAGATAGAAATAACTTCAATGCTTAGAGTATCCGACAACTTTTTAAAGTATTTTTTCAATTCGCCAGTAATTTCCTGATTGTCCTGATTCTTTTGTGCAGATATTTCATAGGCCTGAATCAACTTTTGGATGCTTTGTGGAAGCGGGCCTACGGACATATTTTTCTTTTCTCCTCCCCCATAAATTGATATTTCAAGAAGAGCCTTTCCGTCCTTGTCTGGCTTCACCAAAACTCCGTTGTTAAAACCGCCATTCATATACTGCATCTCAAACTTAAACATCTCGTCTTGGGGAGTTTTAATTTTGGGCTTTTGCGGCTGATCTTCCGGCGGCATTTTTTGTTTCTGTGCAGATGGGTCGGGGTTCCCTTGCTCCATGCCTTTTCCCTTCGCATTCATGCCAAGTTGCTGCATCTGCTTTTTATCCTGCATCTTGTTGTCCTGTTTAGGATTTCCAGCAGGCTGCTTTTTATTTTGCTTTGGTTGAACTGGCGGCATAGTACGCTTTCCTATCTACTTTGTTTGCTTTGTATATACTTGGCAGAATCTCGCTGTTTCTTTTTAGATACAGATGGTTTGGTATAAAACTTTCTGTCATAACATTCAACAACGGTTCCGGCATCTTTCTGCATACGCTTAAACCTTCGGAGTGCAAATGCTATATCACCGTTGGTTTGTACTGATCCGAGTTGTCCCGGGACTATTGAGTCAAAAAACTTTGATTTAATATTCATTTTGATTAAAGATTTTTATAGTTCGTAATAACGGCCCAAACGAGTGCCTATGTTTTCATATAACGATTCAAGTCTTTGCTGCAATGTAGTAATTTCCTTTGCAGTTTTTTCAAAAAGTTTGTAATCGTTTTTCAATTCTTTCAAGTCTCGGTTGACAGATACATTGTCAAACCAGCCATCGGTTTCTTTCAGCGTAAAACCTTCGGCGGATTCGATCATTTGTCCGATTTGTTGTGAGATTTCCTTCAATTTTTTTGATCTATAAATCTCATTTTTGTAATTGGAATATTGTTTGAGAGATTCCATAAAGGCAGCTCTCTCTTCTTTGGAGAATTTCAACTCCTCTTCCAATAAGTAGTATTTTCTTTGTTTCATAACATCCTTAAAGTTTGGTATATAAACCTGTGTATCGTGTGAATATTTCTTGCAACTGGTCGTTATAAATACCATCAGCAGTGCTTACTACTTTGTAAGTAAGTTCTCCGCCAACTTTTCTGATTCGTCCAAATTCCATATCATAAGTATCCATACTATTCAATGTTATCTTGACGAAGTTTATGCCGTCTTTGGCTTTTGGAAGTTTGAATTGAAGAAACTTCCCTCCATCAACAAAATTCCTTGCACCAGTCATTGCAATAAACTTGTTACCGCCGAGCTGTTGAAGTATTTCTCGTGCTACATTTTCGCTAAGAACCCGCTTTACTTGACGGCGGATAAACTCTTTCAATAGTCTTTTGTTCATAGGACTCCTTAGTTATTTTTTAGACAGCATACGCCGGACAGTTCACAAATAATATCCCGCATAATTGTGTTGGCAGCAACATACGGATGCTTTCTTTTGAACGACTCTGACAGTTGCCTGCCTTCTCTGATTTCTTTAAAATATGCAGAGTGCGTACTCGGATCGGAAACCGCGTCCCATGTAACCATTTCAAAATCGTCTTCTACTTCAACCAAATCTGGATCATCTTGTTCGTGCAAATTTTTGACCGATCCCATACCTCGGGAAGAAATCCCGGGAACATATCCGGATATCAAAATTGCTTTCAAGATATTTCCGGAAGGAGTTGGTAATATTTCTATATCTCCAAGTTGATCGTTGCCTTTCCATCGGTAGTCAAGTATTCCGATACACGCATTTTTTAAAGACACGACTGAGCTATCCGGATGGTCAAGTTCTCCGATGATGCCGGGAGCGCCAGCAGAGTGCGCACCCTTCATCAGTTTAGAAGTTTCTCGCTCCAAGATATTTTTAGAGTATATACGTCTGTTTTTATTCGGAGTATTTGCTCTCTGAATAATCATGTTTTTGACAATAAACCTTCCGTCATTTTTATGAGCAGATTCAGTCAGTTCGGTCTTATCAATCTTGAACGGTAATACTTCTATTAAAGGTTCTTTTGTCATAATTTCCTCAAAGTATCTTGCATGATAGTCACTGATTTTATCAGCATCTTTTGCTTTTGTTAATTACTGTATGTACTTCTTACTGGGCGTCCGGTCGCAAGGACTTTCTTAGCGACTGTTCTGAACTTATTTGCCGCGTCTTTGTTGTCAAAGTCCGAACTACCAAGTCTATTGTTCACGTAAAAATCGTTTATATAAATTATGGCAAACTGATTAGCGTTTGTCCCAGAACCTTCAACTCCAAGATAGTCCAGCCCATCCATAAAATCTTCATTTCTACTTTTTGCAACTGCTGCTCTATATGCACTGTTGAAGTCTGGATATGTACCCGCTTCTCCATGCTCTCCAACGCGGGCATAATACGAAATAAAGTATCTGGATTGAACCTCTTGTACTATATTGCGCTGTTTAGTATTTTCTTTCACATATTTACTTCTTGCTTCTTTTGAATTTGTGGCATATCTTTGCAAGTCAGCGAAATTATCTGGAAATTGAGATTTTAAAAATTTTTGTGGACTATTAAACCAAAACTTTGCAAAATCAAGATAATTATCAAATTTATATTCGTTACCATATTTATCTTTAAAACTGTTATATATTTTGGCTTCTCTTAACTTTTGCCTTTCTTCCTTAACAATTTTCCGGATATAGGATTCGAGTTTAGAAGTATTTTCGTCATAGTTTGGATTCAACATCCCCATATCCATCATAACATCTCTGATTTCTTCTCTATCCACCGAATCTCCCATAAAAGAATATTCTTTACGGTTTTTTAACAGAGCATCAAGTGCTTTTTGTATTTCTTGTTTAGTGATAGGAGATGTTCTTCCACGATCCGGATATAATCCGCTTGGGCCGTAAAATTCATTAAAGTATTTTACAAAACTTACCGGAACCTTTGTCCCTTCCATAATTTTGATTCTATTTCTTGCAATTTCTTTTCGAATATAATTTTCGAGTTTTAATTTGATTTGCTTACTGATCATGTTTTTTACCCTTTGTTTATATTTAAAAACAATTTATCTGATTTTTGATTTTTCAAAGCCGTGTTTGGAAAATTTTTCTTTTTCCGAAAAAAACATATTTCCTTTGTCTCGCTTATTCAACATATAATCTACAAAAAGTTTTTTTCCATTTGGCTTACGCTTTACATAGTCAAGATATGCAACTACATCTGGGGATGCTGCATATTTGTTGTATTTTTTTTCAAAATCGGAATTGTACCCATCGGAACTCATTGCGGCATCGTAAAAGTCTTCTATTTCAGAGCGACTGTATTTAGAATTTTTAATTTCCTCTTTTACAATTTTACGAATGAGCGATTCTAAAATTTTGTATTTGATCATTTTTTATTCCTTTTTTGTTAAAATCCAATTGATACAGTCAGTCCATCAAACTCTATCCAACGCAATTCCATACCACTCAACATCTTCAAATCTGATGTACCCAATCTATTTCTTCCCATTGGAAAGTCTATGTCCACGATATATCCATGGATACCTTCCCAAACTGTCCGGCGTTTTCCATTAAAAAACTTTACAAAATCAGTAACTTGTTTTTGTCGTTTTGAATCTAATTCTTTAAAGGCAATTTCGGATGCCTCTTTAAGATTTCGTCTCTCTTCTTTTACAATTTTGCGAATATAATTTTCAAGTTTTAATTTGGTTTGATTACTGATCATGTTTTTACCCCGTTATTTCTACTATTTTGTTGGACAATCTGGTTAATCTTTCTTTTATCTCCAAAAAAGAATTGGAAGTCTTTTTCCAAAACACAGATGAATCTTGCCCAGTCTCATTTTTGAGCCTATGTGCGTGATTTACCATTTGTTCAACCTCTCTGAGTTTTTTATTTATTTCTTTGAGATTGCTATTTATTTTTTCTTTATTGTTCTTCGTCTTATCGTACTTGAAGTTTCTATACGATACCTCGTTTAAAGAAGACATTTTTTCAGACTGCTGCGCCAGTGTAGATTCCCATTTTTTGAAAAAATAATCAGTGTGATTTACTTTTTCGGTATATGCCGGATCATCTGGATATTTAACCTTCTTAGAAAACGCATAGGGAGTTTGTATTTGTCCTGCGCCGCCATCCAAATTTGAAGTAGTGTTTTCCTCTTCAAAAATATCGTCCTCTTCCGGAGAATCTATGCGGAAGTTTTCATTCAGTTTATGTATAATATTCATCATGCCTCTATTCATAATTCTTCGTTGAGCGTGTCTATTAACTGATAGTATTTCAACATTGAACTCAGGTGTTCTTCTTTCAGTTGCTTGGCTGTGAGTATATTAGAAGTCAATGCTACTGTCTCTGCCAATTTGATTTTTACAATATCGTCAGTGATGCGTTTGGAAATAATATTAAATTCTTTTATGAGAGAATTAATTTCCTTATATACATAGTTTTTCAAGTCTTCGGATGTAGTATCGTTATTCATATACATCCCCAGCAGATTCTTTTGCCGAGAGTTCAAATTACTATATTTACTATTGAACTTTTCTATTATTAACTTGAATGTCAAATTTCTTATGTCAGGCTCTTGATCCCGAATTGTCTTTATAATTTCTTCCTCGATAACTTCCGGCTTTTTACCGGACAGGTGTTCCAGTAAACCTTCTTTGGCTGTGAGATATTCTTCCGGATTATCTGTTCCTTTATACTCAAACAACTTGAACGTGCTTGCATTCAGTTTGTAATTAGACACGCGGGTGTTAAAAAATATCTCAGGATTGTAAGTTTTATTGATGGATTTTATCAGAGAGTACCTTTCTCTGGACAATGTTTGCTCATTTAGCTTTTTTCTGGCCTGTAAGGTGAGATCAAGCAATTCTCCACCGTTCTTTACTGTGTAGTTGTGAAGAGACTGATATAAGCGAAGTTCTTTGAGAAGTTCGCTATTCTTTTTAAAATGCGTCCTTATTATACGCATAGCGCGGTTTTCCTTAGATTCGTCCAAGGTTTCCTGCACCACCATTCGAGTCAATATCTCGAATATCAGCCCTGTATTTTTTAGCTTGTTATGTTTTAGCTTCTTCATGTATTATTTTCCACGAGATTGTTTTATATAAATATACTGAGTTTTTACAAATCCAAAATATTATTTTCGTTCAACATATTTGGCTCAGATTTCTTTCTGAATTTTTGCACAGATGTCAGTGTACTCTTAACAGATTCCATCTTATCAAGTTCCCGCCTACCCACCGGATCGCGGCCAAAGTCCTTGTCTCGCTTGGTTTCGAACGATCCTTTGTGCTGCTGCGGCTTGCCTTCGTTTTCCTCGCGCTCGTCTTTGGTATAGAGTTCCTTGTTAGTTTCTCCATACTGACCGGGCAAGAACTTGGAAGAGACCTGTAAGGTAGCTATATCCCACGGAGTTCCATAGGACTTGCCAGTAGTTGCCGGATCGTTTCCTTCTTCGGTTATCTGCTTTAACCTGAACACTTGCTTGGCAGACTCTACTATCATATCTCTATCGTTTTTCCATTCTTCCTCAGTCATTCCAAATATAGCTTCGTATATATATTTATCGCTGAATAAATTTGCTTCTTTGATAGACTTTACCAAATCAACTTTTGAAGTAAGAATATCCAGTCGCTGACGTTCATAAACCAAACTTGGATTGGTCAGCGTCAATTCAAAATTGAGCAAGTCGTCAGTTTCAAAGCCTTGTACATACAAATGAATCAATGCTAACTTGTACAGTTCGGAAGTAAATACTTTTTGAACACGTTCAATAGTTCTGGCAAATCGAATATCAATCTGTGCCAGTGAACCTTTGTCTGTTCCTGCTTCCTCTATATATCCTATATATGCCTTCGGAACCTTGAATGCGGATATCATTTTATTTTTGAAATATTCAACATCGTCCTTCATACCGTCATTGTTCAACCCGGGCAGCGTCTCTATTGACGTACCCGTATCACCGCCTCGAACGGGTAAGTAGAAGTCTTCAAGCGAGTTCATCAGGTTATAACGAAGATCGTAATCACCAGTAGTAGGATCAATATATGGAGTCTTCTTCATCTCCCTTGTTATTTCTTCCATATAGGCATCAACCTCTTCCGGAGGTATATTTCCTACATCTATTTTAAACAATCTGCGCTCTGGTGCCCGCATAATACGGGATATGAGCATACTGTCTTCTGCAAGCAGAAGTCTTTTGTATTCCTTTCTACCACCTTCAATGATACTTTTGCCGTATGGCAAAAAGTTAGTATCGCCGAGGAGTCTGAAATGCGCTATTTCATATTCCTCAAAATACATATTTGTGGCATTTCGGAAGCCGTAGTCTCCATCGTACCTGAACCGGACGTGGTTTGGATTGTCCTGATTCCCTTCCTCCCTGACCATCAATGATGGGTGAATAGGCATCACATTGACAATACCCACGTTCTCTGCTATTTGTACGTGCAGGAACGAATCCCCATACTTACAGGTAGTTCTGACCCACTGCCACAAATTGAACTCTATGTTTAAAACGTCATAGAATAGGTTGTGAAGGACTTTTTTTATTTTGGCATCATCTGTCTTGATGACAAGGAGTTCTTTGTTCTCAGACAACGTAGTGGACTCGTCGGCATATATATCAAGAACGGATGAAACGATGGAATCCGTATCCATCAATTCATAGTCAATATACATCTGCTTTTTGAGGGCTTCGAATTCTTCATTCGTAAACCCAGAGCTATATCCCGAAGTAGAGTTGAAGCTACGACCGTTTCTCCATTTGGCACGAGTTCCATACGTAGTAGGCGAACCTATGGACTGGCTCTTGTTCACATCCAGCGTTTTGAGTCTGCCCGATGGAAGTTTTTTTATTATTACATTCCTCGAAAAGAGTTTCTGTAAGGTATCTCTTATTCCTGCCATGTTATAGTAGCCATTTTAAATTTTCTTTATTTTTCCCAATATTCATATCCCATGATCCGTTTCCGTGTCCTGTCTGTTTGAATACCGTTTTGTGAGTTCCCTTGATAGTCTTGCGAGCAAGATCAATGCCAAGCATTCTCAATTTCAGAGAAGTATCTCTAATCATCAATCCCATACAAAAAGCCATTACCAAGTCGTCATTGTATCCTTTCTGAGCCTGTGCTTTGCCATCAATCCACGCAAAAACTCGCAATTCATTAATGAACCTTTTGGACTTGATTATAGGAGCCTTGTCTCTAAAATACATATCCAGTTTAGATATGAGAACAGGTCTTGATTTGACAGTGATGCTGTATCCGGGAACCATGTCCTCTTTCTGTTTCAAATCGTATGCTTTTCTGAGATGTATATTTTCATCCAAATAAGGATCGTTTTTGAAACTGTAATATAGATTTTTGTAGCCGGAATCCAATACTACCTGTATCGTTGACCAGCCGATGTTTCTATTATCTATAATTAGCAAAGCATTATTATATTCAGTCGCAACAGACACAAGTAAATTGCCAAACATCTGGGTATCTATCTTGCCTTTGAACTCTGCGACTTGTTCAACGGTTTCCACATCTATCACATGGAACGCCGAATAGTCTTCACCGTCTCCCCGAGCAGGGTCTGCGCAAACAATATAATTCTTTGTATAATTTGGGTACTGCCATATCCAATAGTCTCCACCAATCCCCCGTTTTTCAATAGGATCGATAACCATTTCCTTGTCGTACCAGTCAAGAATTTCCGGCTCAACGAGCGTGTGTCCAGAACTTAAAAAATCCGCATCGCATTCTTGGGCTGCCAGTCGCTTTCCTAACAAAACATCTTGCTGATTCCTCCACGTTTGATCTCGGTCTGGATGAAGATACCATGGCAAAAGTATTGGAACAAATCTATCAAGACCATCGGTAACGCTTCCTTCCTCTGCCTCCTGCCAAGTTCTGTGGAAGAGTCCTCCGATACCGTTTGGCGTGGATAACATTACACAGTTACCACCAGTAGCCAATGTCATTTGCGAAGAGGCCCATATTTCTTCTATATCAGGTATAAAGGCAGCCTCGTCCAATATCAACAGGGAAAGAGCCTCGGAGCGAGCAGCGTCTGGACTACTTGCTACTGCTTTTATTTCTGAACCATTTGTGAAAGAAATTGATAACTTGTTGTTATTTACGATACTCAACCCTTGCTTCAAAAATCCCGGGAGAAATTCCCACATCAACTGAACCTTTTGTACAAGGTTCTTTGCTACGTCCTGTTTTGTCGCAATCACCAATATTTTGTAATCGGTGTTGAATATCATGGAATGCAGGGCGTGTCCGGCTACAAGAGTAGATATACCCATCTGACGAGACTTCAATACTATATTGAATCTATTGTCTCGAAAGTTTCTTAATGCGTCTTCCTGAAAGGGATAAAGATTGAATAGAACTTTCCCCTTCATCGGATGTTGAATCTTGGCATACTTCTTAAAGAAGTGAACCGGATCAACTGCGCACTTTAAGAATTCCTGCTGTACAACTTCTCTTAAATTTGGTTGCGACATTTATTTGAGTTTCCTAATATTTTTTATAGTTGAAAACATAAACAAGATATATGCGAGAGGATAACAAATACGATACCAAATCGGATTCATATTGGGAACCGCTCTTGGGGAATGATCTACGAAATATCTATGTGCGTATATCAGTTCACGAAGCATTGCTATTTGACTTTTGCTATTTCGGTTTTTGAGGCAGATTCCACTTCGGAAACAGCTGAATAAAACATTTCTTCTAAATATTTATCCATTCCTGTACCTTCGTATTTAAAAGAACCACCTACTGTCAGTTTGTCTGAAACTTTAACAGTAGTATAGTCAAAATATTTTTTAATATCATCTCCACTTACTCCGAAATAAAAAACATCCTTATAAGGATCATTTACAACAGATTCTATCGCCTTTCGCAATTTTAAATAATAATCATTGATTATTTTAGTAAGTTCTTCTGATTCGTAAGCGTGATCGTAATATTTACCATCTATTTCTATAAATTCATTGAATTTTTTGTTTATATAATTTTCTATATCCATGTATGCAGCACTTGCTATATTTTGAACAAGTTTTTTCTTTATGTCAGTAGGACTTGGTTTTGAAGATATATTTGAGAACTCAGTTCGTTTAGATGCTATGTAACTCTTAATATCATAAACCTTTCTCTTCTGCATATCTTTTACCAGTAAATTCAACAAGAACTTTGTAGCTTTGTCAGGTTTATGTCTTAAATACTTTGCATCATGTTTATACCGAGTGTCAACTTCTTCGGCATCAAGCCTGTTGGAATATTTACGACTTTCTGCATCAAAAACTTCGTTGAAATCGGCTATCATATTTGGGTCTTTCAAAAAGTCAACTATCTTGTTGTAATTGGTTTTATCCATATATGACAGCAGAGAAGCCAATCTATACCACGTCGTGTCAATAGATGTAATGTCATCGACCACTGTGCCTGTTTCCGAACCAGTTGATAAAGATTTTTCAAATTGTAAATAATCAACTGAACCTATTTGGTTTAGCCAATTTTGGTAACTTGTATAAACATAAAGAGGTATCTGATGCTTGTCACAAATATGTATAATTTCATTTATATTATTCAAGAATCTTGCATTTGAATCGCTGGATCGTTTATCGTAAAACAAATGAATTGCAGATATATAATTTATAGCATTTGTTATTTCAGATTTATTAGATACAATCCTGTCTTCCTGCTCTGATTTGGACGATACCAGATCCCAATAATCAACTGGTACAATTTTATAGTTTTGCTTTAACTTTCTACCATCCAGCACCAATTTAGCGTCGCCCTTGTTGAATCCAGAACTTTTGCTCCGAGTGGTAGATAGATAAAAAAACTTGTTATTGTTGATTTCTGTATCCGAAGCCGATCCGAGTGTAGAAGTCATACTTATAGTATTAGATTTCAATATTTTAGATACATAGCCTATGTGAGTAAAATGATACAATATGTCAGAAGCGCCCTCTGACAATATACTTTCAATCAATTCTTTGTATATGTACCTAAGTTTCAAATCAAATCTCCAAAATATTTATGCAAACTTTTCCATCGTTTTTTCTTTGAACTTTATGTAGTTTTCATCTATCATTTTCTTGTATGCCTCTGGGTCTTGGAAAGACCATGTCTCTATCGGGTTGACATCATTCTCATCGCCAGCAAAGTGAATATTGGTAATCGCCGCCTTCAAAATTTCAACCTCCTTGTCGGCCTGTTCAAAGAATGCCTGTGCATTTGCTTTCATTTTGTCAAGTGCATATTCGTTGAACTTTCCTTGTATTTTCAACTTTGTCTCCATAGATATCAAACAGTCTTCGCACATACCTACGAGTTTTCTGAATTTATGATCCAGTGAGGTCGGACGCAGGCAAGTACACGATTCTTTCTGACAGTTGGGAAAGGAACTAAGATATGTTCTTATTTTTTCTATTTCTGCCTGAACGTCGGGATGCACGTTAGATGTAACGCGATAGCCATTCATCTGAGTTATCCACTTCAAGTTCCCGGAAGCATCCGATTCCGACCATACTTCCCCAACCTCTCTCCGCTTGTTCTTCTCAGCCGCAGCGGAAGTGTCGGAGAATCCAAATGTTTTTCTTGTTTGTGTGCGGTGCGTTCCATCAATCATCTGTTGGAGCGCCTTAATGTTTTTTAGTTTAGACATTTTCTCGTGTATTTTCTTGTTGATTGACAAAATCTGCAAATCTACTTTCGGGAATTCCTAAAAGTTCTGCAAACATGACTATTGCTTTGTACTTGTCACTTGGCAGTTTTATAGCAGACATCATACTCATAAATTTAGAATTGTTTTTCAACTTGTCCATAAGTAGAATTGAGTTGGCGGCCGCCGTGGCTTTTTGATCTATCTCTTCGTAAAGTTTTCTAAGACTCATCTGTGAACCTTTTTTTGTTGTAAATTCCTATCAATATTGGTACCAGTAAACCGAACATTCCGGTCAACTTATAAGTATTTCCGCGCCATGGTATAACAAGTCCTTCTATCGGAGCTAAGAGTTTTTTACCGCCCAATCGCGAAAAAGAAACCATGCAGTTGTCGTAAGTTTCCCGCTGAGATTCGGTCAACCCATCATAATCAACAGAAGATATAACGTCGGTTATGCTTCGAGTGGGAGACCAATCCTTGACATTGTCTGCACAGTAGTCGTATATAACTATTGCCCCGAAACGGAAAATAACATTTTTCAGCATACTTATTATGTCAGGCGGGCAATCTTTCACATAGGTCGTCCCTGACAGTTTCTGTAACTTTTCTATTTCTGCCAGCACAGAATATTCAATGTCCTGAGACTGCTTCGGAGATATATGTACCGGAGTAGAATAACCCAGTTTATATGCTCCGCCGGAATATCTGTTTATATCAAGCATAGTATCTGTGTCACGCGAAAGTTCATTCCCCAGTTCATCGTATGTTATAAGCGAATGAAGGTATATTTGCGGCTCGGTAGCTCTAAATATATTTTTATTGTCTGGGTGCATGACCTCCATATTCAGAAAAGTTTTGCCTCCTCCGAATATAGAATTAAGTTTATTTGACGGCATTCCCGAACACATATTATGCACGACATCCACTGCATCGGTGAAGACTTTCTGTGTTAAAGGCTTGTCAGCATATTTATCATACAATTCCTGCCGAGTCATGGGATATTTTACAGTAGCCTTATTTCTGGCCGCCTTAAACTCCCCGTTCCGGTATGTCACTTGCAGATTATAGCCATCCTGTTTTACCGATCCTTGAACCGTGCCCGAGCAAACATCAGATACAAACGATTTTAAATCGTCCCACGTCATTCCGACATCCTCAAATGGGTGCATGATGTGTTTGCTGTATTTTTTGGGAGTTACAGACTGTTCGGATATTTCTGTTCTTATTTCATCGTCAACACCCAAAATATCCGGATGAAATTTTTTCTTGAACATATAATGAATATCCGGATCATAGTAGCCCATGACATGAGCAAATTCTGTTCGAGTGGCCATCGGCAACGTCTTTCTGAGATACGAGCCATTCACTTCTTCCCTATTATTGCCTGCACCAGCAGAAATTGAGACGTGAGGTAATTGCAGGGCATAACCAATTTGGCTCATTGGTCTCAAATCTTTTTGGCCGTAGTATCTACTAAACCAAGACGATGTACCATCGCGTTTAGAAAATTTTATTCTGTCATAATCCTTTGACCCATAGGCGAAAATCACGGCCGTATTATTGGGATCAAATTGACTCAGCAGTTCATGTGCTTGGTAAGGAACTTTTACTTGCACTATATTGGTCGGAAGAACTGCGTATTTTCTTATACATTGAACCTTTTCTTTGAAATTCAACGGACTGTTCATATCCGTATGATTGCTCGTAACAATGTAAACATCGGACTTACCAAAGGTTTTACACAACCACTGATAAGTCTTGAAATGGTGCGGGCCAAACGGTTGAAACCTCCCCGGGTAAACAACAATGGTTTTCATACTCTAATTTCATGTTTTATGACCTTTGCGGTCGTTGCTATATAAAGAGTCCATCCAAACGAAGAAGATGGCCCCAGTGTCAAATCTACTTTAAACAACCCGTCTCCGGCATAACTGACTCCGGTAACAGAGTACCAAGCATTCAGGTCGGGACGTCCCGTGTACGCTCCTCCATATCCGCCCATGCCATTATAAACAGAACTGGACTGAGCGCTGTATCCGGATATCAGAGGGCTCAATGTTAAATTCGCCGGATTATAATACGCTCTGAATTGAGTGGTCGAGTTCCAATTATACGCATTCAGCGGATTTGACATTGATCCGGTGACTCCGTATATATGATTTTCGACCTCGATAGCATAACTGCTATGAAATGTTGAAGAAGTTATAGGAGCATTTGTATCATTGTTAAAACCTGCTGGGACATAAACGCTGAAATTTCTATTGGTAGGTGTGGCAACAAATGTGCTTTGACTAACGAAAGTCCATTGGCTTGACCAAAAACTTGAACTGTATGTTTGCTCTTGTATAACATTCGTCCGCAATAAAAGTTTTGTCCACTTGGAAGAAGAAACATATTGCAATCCATCGTTTGCTCGGGAGCCAGAAACGGTTCCATCGCTACTCAACAACCTGTCGGATTGTGGGAGAGTTATGATAGGTTTATTAATTACGTCATTGTAATTCACCTGAGCAGATGAAGAAAAGATATTTGTTCCTTTTCTTTCGTATCTTGTATCATAGCTTGATGTCAGTTGGTTAGAGCCGCTGACCAACCCCAACGGGGTTCCGATTATACCGGAAAAAGTAACTTGGGCAGAAGAAGAAAATATATTCGTACCCTTCCGTTCATACCGTGCATCATAAGAAGAAGTCAATTGGTTTGAACCAGAAACTAAATTCGGAGGGAGAGTTGATGTGGGAAGATTGGTTAATCCGGAGCCATCCCCGCTGAACGATCCTGTGACAATGGCCTGTGATCCTGAAATTTTTATCGGTTCGCTTCCATATTGACCTATTTTAACTTGATTGTCGGAGAAAACTTCAAATATCGGCAAACCCGATATATTTTTTACCGCAAACAACGAACCACTCAGACCATCAAATACTGCAAATAATTCGCCGACTGACCCTTGAACACTAAATATTTTTGACCCAGAGCCTTGTATTTCTTGACTTCCCGAGAATATGTTTGAAGTCAGCAATGCAAAGTAGCCGGGTGTGATGGCTGTTCCGGGTATGTTTGTCAGTCCAGACCCACTACCCTCAAAATTTCCGTTGAATGATCCAGTGAACGGAAAGGTAGTTGAGTTAAATTGCAATGAAGAAGAAACAGTGCCGGGAGGAACAGTACCGGGAGTGATTGGCAGATTAGTCAACCCAGAGCCATCACCTGCAAATGAACCTGTAAATGAACCTGTGAACGGGGATGACGTATTTGTAAACTGTGCAGAGGATGATACAGTATTAGCTGGTAAGAAATTTTTGACCTGCGCTGAACTGGATACTATACTGCTGCCTCTTGTCTCGTATCTTGTATCGTAACTTGATGTCAGTTGATCTGAGCCGGATACGGAAGCAGCAGGTAACAAACTTTTTATTTGAGCCGAAGAACTTATTATGTTATTTCCACGTATTTCATATCTTGTATCATAACTTGAAGTGAGTTGATTTGATCCCGTGACAGTTCCTGCGGGTAATACTGACAATACTTGTGCAGATGAAGAAAAGATATTTGTTCCTTTCCTTTCAAACCGTACATCATACGATGAAGTTAATTGATCAGAACCAGAAACACTTCCTATCGGTAAAAACGCCTTGATTTGTACAGAAGATGATACAATATTGTTACCTCTGATTTCATACCGTGTATCATAGCTTCCTGTTAACTGATTAGAACCAGTAATAATTCCTGATGGAATTCCAGTTATAGACGAATAAACAACCTGAGCAGATGAAGAAAAGATATTTGTTCCTTTCCTTTCAAACCGTACATCATACGATGAAGTTAATTGATCTGACCCCGATACAGAATTTAAAGGCAATAATGCCTTGATTTGTACAGAAGATGATACAATATTGTTACCACGTACTTCATACTTTGTATCATAACTTGAAGTGAGTTGATCCGATCCGGTAATCAGCCCTGTCGGAATTCCAGTTATAGACGAATAAACAACCTGAGCGGATGAAGAAAAGATATTTGTACCCTTTCGTTCGTATCGAGTGTCGTAAGATGAAGTTAATTGATCAGAACCAGAAACACTTCCTATCGGTAAAAACGCCTTGATTTGTACAGAAGATGATACAATATTGTTACCACGTACTTCATACTTTGTATCATAACTTGAAGTGAGTTGATCCGAACCTGAAATACTTCCTACTGGAAGAAACGATTTGACTTGGGCGGAAGAAGATACTATATTGTTTCCTCTTGTTTCGTATCGAACATCGTATGAAGAAGTTAATTGATTTGAACCAGTAATTAACCCAACCGGAATTCCAGTAATGCTACTGTATATAACTTGTACAGAGGAAGAAAATATATTTGTTCCTTTCCTCTCATAGCGAGTATCATAAGATGATGTTAGTTGATCAGAACCAGTGACGGTTCCATTCGGAACCGATCCAGAAACCAATGGGATGTTATACAGACCGCTGCCGTCTCCCGTAAATAAACCGTTGAATGAACCTGTAAATGATCCTGTAAACGGACTCGACAAGTTGGAAAACTGCAACGAGGACGATACGGTATTTGCGGGCAAAAGGTTCTTAACCTGAGCAGATGAACTTACTATATCAGTTCCCTTTCGCTCGTACCGAACATCATACGAAGAAGTTAATTGATCGGAACTGGATATTATATTCGATCCGCGAATTTCGTATCTCGTATCATAACTGGATGTTAACTGGTTTGAACCTGATACTACGCCTGTTGGAAATGCGGAAATAACCTGAGCGGATGATGAGACAATATTGCTACCTCGTATCTCATACCTCGTATCATACGAAGAAGTTAGCTGATTAGAACCACTTACTAAATTAGTAGGTATGCCTGCTATACCACTATACACAACCTGAGCGGATGAAGAAAAGATATTTGTACCCTTTCTTTCGTAACGAGTATCGTATGAAGAAGTTGCTTGATCTGATCCCGAGATAGTATTCGCTGGCAAAAATGCTTTTACTTGGACGGAAGAAGATACTATATTGTTGCCTCGTACTTCATACCTTACATCATAACTTGATGTCAATTGATTAGAACCGCTTACCAAGTTAGCAGGAGTTCCTGTAATGGAAGAGTAAATAACCTGAGCAGACGAAGAAAAGATATTTGTTCCCTTCCTTTCGTAACGAGTATCATAGGATGATGTTGATTGGTCAGAACCACTGAGCAGATTGCTCGGAATACCTGTTATGCTGCTATATACAACCTGAGCCGATGAAGAGAAGATATTTGTTCCCTTCCTTTCGTAACGAGTATCATACGAGGATGTGAGTTGGTCAGAACCTGATACAGATGCGGCCGGAAGAAACGCTTTAACTTGAACCGAGGATGATACAATATTGTTTCCTCGCAATTCATATCTCGTATCATACGAAGAAGTTAGCTGATTGGAGCCAGTAACTAACCCTGTTGGGATTCCTGTTATACTGCCATATATAACTTGGGCAGAAGAAGAAAATATATTCGTACCCTTTCGTTCATAACGAGTATCGTAGCTCGATGTCAGTTGGTCAGAACCAGTGACTGTTCCTGCCGGGACAGACCCAGATACCATCGGAATATTGTACAATGCGGAACCGTCTCCGGAAAATGATCCAAAAAACGATCCTGTAAATGATCCAGTGAATGGGCTTGAAAATGATGTAAATTGTCCGGAACTTGATATTATATTTGACCCTCGCAATTCATATCGAGTATCGTAGGAAGATGTCAATTGATTTGATCCGGATACTATATTAGCTGGAACATTTGATATTCCAGTATAAGAAATTTGTGCAGAACTGGAAACCAAGTCATTTGGTAATAGTGTTTTTACTTGGCCGGAAGAACTGACAATATTGTTTCCTCTTATCTCATATCTCGTATCATAACTTGATGTCAATTGGTTAGAACCAGTAACTAAGTTTGTTGGAATGCCTGTTATGCTGCTATACACAACCTGAGCGGATGAAGAAAAGATATTTGTACCCTTTCTTTCGTATCGAATATCGTATGAAGAAGTTGCCTGATCCGAACCTGAAATACTTCCTACTGGAAGAAACGATTTGACTTGGGCGGAAGACGAAACAATATTATTACCCCGTATTTCATAACGGGTATCATAAGAAGAAGTCAACTGATTTGAACCAGTTACGAGGGTTGATGGTACCCCAGTTATACCGGAAAAAGTAACTTGTGCAGATGAAGAAAATATATTTGTTCCTTTCCTTTCGTATCGAGTATCGTAGCTCGAAGTTAATTGATTTGAACCTGAAACACTTCCTATTGGAAGAAACGCTTTGACTTGGGCAGAAGAACTAACGATGTTATTTCCACGCAGTTCGTACCGGACATCGTATGAAGACGTCAACTGATTTGATCCGGAAACCGTGCCCAACGGAATAGAACTTGAAGATATGGGAAGGTTATATAAACCCGATCCATCTCCTTTAAAGGAACCAGTAAACGAACCTGTGAATGGTGCTAAGTAAGAACTGAACTGCAACGACGAAGAAATTATATTCGCCGGAACGCCCGCTATCTTGTTATATGCTACCTGCTCAGAAGACGATATCAGGTCGGTCGGAAGAAGCGCTTTTACTTGATTTGAACTTGATATTATACCCCTGCCTGTCCTCTCATATCTGGCATCGTATGACGAAGTCAGTTGATCTGAACCGGATATTAACCCAGTCGGGAGTACCGGAGTCGGGCCTCCTCCACCACCGCTACCGGACACCGAAACAGGGACTGTGGAGCCTTTGAAATATACCTTGTCTATTATTGTAGAAAACTTGGACTTTTTGCCCTTGGCATCCAAGTAGTCTAACTGTATTGTCAATTCAGAACCTGTGATGAGTTCGGTTGATGCTATTATTTTGGTCTGAGACGGGTTAAATCCTTCTTTCGTTAAAGGTTTTATTTCTATATCACCAATATGCCAATTAGCATACCTCAATACAAAAACAGGTAATATATAGCCTTCTTTCTTGTTGGTGAACGTCAACTGTCCAGACCGAACCTTCGGCCCAAAACTGCCTATATATTTTCCAAAGGAAGATGAGAATATAGGCTCGTATTCGACATCATCTATTATACTGGTTCCGACTACATCCGATCCCGAAATATATACATCTATCTGTGGAGATTTTTGAAATACTTGTTCGGAAAAAACCTGAATATCAAATTGAAAATCTGAATTCTTTCCTGCAAGAAATAGATAAGTGTCTTTTGGTCTTATAATCACATTGTCGGAAGACCCTGTGTATGCCGGAGGGAACGTGAGTAATACTCCATCGGATACTCGGGTACTTGCCGATAAAGTGACTGGTTGATTTCCAGTCGCAGTCCAATACGTATAAAAATCGGATATGCCATTTTTGAACAAGCCGATGGGTCGTTCTATTATTCCCAACTTCGAATCAAAATAAACATTTGTTTTGTCAACCAACAAATTATTGGCCTGAACATCAAACACCCCAAGGCTTTTAAAGTTGCTCCCAAGATTTCCAATCGGTTTGTAAGAGACATCTATTCCTGCTATTTTGCCAGAGGTATTGTTTAAGTTCAATATATCCAGCACTGCGTATGATTGCGTCACGCTGGCTTCTGCCAAGGTTATTGTTTCATAGTAACTTGCCGTAAAATTTCCGTGATTAAAAAAACGATCAAAGGATTGAACCTTTTGTTCTCCGGCCGAATTTGTATAATCTATTTTTTTAAAAAAGGGAGGAAATATTTCTATCGAACTTGTATTGATTACATTTAATATAGATGCACTGTATTTCTGATTTTGAAACAGAGATGTGTTTACAGCGTCTTTCGGTGCTTCCAGTACAATATTATTGACGATAATTGTACCACCAACCATTGACGAACTAAACGCAAATCCCTTCCCCGTAAGTACGGAATAGTTTATTTTATTCGGCACTTCTTGTATAGAAGATGTTCCGACACCGTTTGTGACAGTATTTGCTGGCTCTGCCTTGGCCAACTCCCGTACTTCCACTGTAAGAGCATCAAACACCAATTGCTTTGGAACGATTCCTCCAATCGTTGAAATACTTGCACCAGAGAAAGTTTTATCGACAAGCCTGCTTGTGCTGGTCATCAACTGTACCGGAAGAAGTTTTTCCGAATATATAACTTTGGGAGGTTCCGAAAACTTCACATCCGAAGTAGAAGTTTCTTTTACAAGTATATTTCTTTCAATGATACACTTGTATGTTTCTCCATTTATCAGTACGCAGTAAAGTATTATTTGAGCCTTGCCCGGCAATACCGTGTCCGATATATGCACGACAATGCTGCGACTATTGTCGGAATTGGCAATAGGGGATATTTCGTAATATAAAGGATTTCCGGAGGGATCGTTGACGTCAATGAGAATATCAGTTCCTTGCCTAAGATAACGGCTGGTCAAATTTAACTTGACCTCGTTCATGCCGAGTGCAAATTCGTATGGAACAGTTATTTCAAATATAGAACTTTTGTTGAGTTCAGTATGCTGACTCGTTGCCTCTTTTAGTCCGTATGATATTACTTTTTTATCCTGCATAATTTATATGACTGTAACCATCTAACTTGTTTATTTTTATTGCCTTGTCTGTCAAATCCTTCATAGCATCTATGTGAGATATGCAGATTATAAAATCAAAGTTGTATTTAAGGTACTCAAACAGTTTACCTATTTGTAATATGTTCTCGCTGTCAAGTACACCAAACCCTTCATCAATAGCTAAAAAATTGCTTTTGGACAAATTTGTCATTTGGAGCAGAGCGGATCGGAATGCCAAACTCAACACGAACCTCTCCATGCCGGAAGTCAACTCTATCGGCCAAGACTTATTTTGATTATACACGATGTCAGCGTTAATATACTTATCATCAACTGCTTCTATCTTGGTAGTAAAGTTTACAATTTGTGACAAAATGTTATTTACTTCTGATTCCAGTATCGGAAGAGACTGTTCTACGATTTTATAAGGAACTCCTTCTTTGGAAGTAGCCTGCATATACAGTTCGTATATTCTGAACTTGTTGACATTATCCAAATATTTTTTCAATTTTTCAGAACATTCTTCATATTCCCTCTTTGCCCTTGCTATCTTGGCGTTAATACTGGATTGAACTTTTCTTGCTTCTACTTCTTCCTTGTCCAGTTTGGATATTTTCTCTTTTATAATTCGTATTTCTTCGGTTATCTTTTTGTTGTTTTCAATAGCAATCTGATCCGCGTTGTACTGTTCTTTTCGCTTATTCAACACTTTAAGTGAATCACTGAATGACTTTCCCTTATATTTCTCTTTATCTATATTTGATACGAGAAGTTTCAAATCATTTTCCATCTGCTTCATCTTTTTGAGCAGCGTATTATATTCTTCCGCTATTTCAAGTACCTTCTTATGTTCAATCAGGTCGGCTTCTGCGTTATTATAATTATGCAACATCGTATCTCTTTCAGCAATAAGGCTTGGGAGCATGGCGATGGCTTGTCTGGCGTCCTTGACAAATTGGTTGTTTGTACAGTACACACAATTAGGATCGTATTCGTGTGATTCCAAATGAGACTGTTTCTTTTGACATTCGGCTATACTTGAATCAAGTTTTATCAGTTCGGACTGTATATCGGTTTTAACCTTTAACAAAGTTGAATTTTTGTTCACTATACTCGTGTAATCGGAGTATTCTTTCAGGTCATCAATTCTGGTCGTGATGGTAGAAATTGAACCTTCGAGTGTTTCTTTTTCGGAAGTCAGACTTTTTATATCGTTGTACGACTGATTGAGTAGCGCAGTAGTTTTGGCAATTTCTCCGGTTATAGATTCAATACTTAATTCTTCTTTAACATTGTGATAGTCTTTGTTTAGATTCTGCAAATTGTTATTGAGAACCTTTAAATCAGACTTGATGTTATGTATTTTTTCTTCTACTTTGTCTGCCTCTGTTTCCAGCATAGACATTTCGGAATATATTCTTGAAGAGTTAGTATGTAGTTGCTCCTTTTCCAGTTCTCTAATTATGACCTGATGTTCTTTCGCAGACGCCTTGGCGGTATTGAACAGTTCATCATACACCAGTATATCTAAAAATTTGTAGAGCAGGTCTTTTCTATCTTTTTGAGTCTTTTCCACAAAGTTTTGGTTGTCGTACTGAGTTGACAATGCAGTCATCACAAAGTCATCGTAGGTACCAAAATACTCCCGGATGATGAAGTTGGTTTTGTCGCGATCCTCCCCGTTCAAGTTGACAGTATTTCCATCAGAATCAACCGTAAAAAAGTTAACATCTACTTTGACATTGCCATCCGGCTTACGAATACCAACCCGTTCAATAGTGTAAATTCCGCCTTTCAATTCCAAGTCAATGCGACACTTAAATATATTCTTCTCATTGTTCATTATATGAGAAGCCTTATTAGCCCGAGTTGATTTGTCAAAAATGACGAAACTCAAAATGTCAAGTATAGAGGATTTCCCTTGGGCATTGCCAGCCCAAATCCCATAAGTGCCTGACATATTTGAGAAGTCTATGAAGTTATTCTCTCCATACGAAAACATATTTGAAAAATACAGATTTAATGGTTTCCAAACAACATTTCGATGACTTTTTCGGACTGGCAAAAGTTTGTTTAATTCGGTATTTAGCTTTAACACTTCACCAACCTCTGCCGGACTGCAATCGGATGACGAACTTAAAAATTCTGAAATCAGTCGATTTTGATTGGAAACGTCCCGTGAATCTGCTAATAAAAATTTATTATCAACAATCGCAGTTGAAGAAGACTTTGATCGTTGTCGGGTAAGTTCAATGATAGTACATCTTTCCGATACACTCTTAATAAACGATTCAATGTATGAGTTATCGGTATTTTCAAATCGTATTCTTGCTCTTAAATTGGCTGGTAAATTGTGCGGAATTTCGCAATGATTATCAATAATATCAAATGTGTGGTATCCGTAATCGTTTTTTATAGGCACGAATTCGTGGGAAAGATCGGATAAATTCCAAACAATCAATCCGTGACCAGACAAAGATTCTCCAAAGTCTTGCTGAATCAAACTTCCAGCATACGCAATGGTCTTGGACGAGTTTAAAAATTGAAATTTATGAATATCTCCCAACAAAGCCATATCGTATCCGTCAAAAACGCTGAGCGGATGACCTGACATGATTGTCGAAATATCTGTCTGAGAATTCAATATTGCACCGTGATGAAGTGCTATATTCAAACTTGCATCTTTTTTTGGCACAGGCCATTTATCCGGATCATCGGTAACTGCACACACACCGAAGGAGATTCCGCCAAGTTCATAGGTTCCTGACTCTTTCCAGTAATATATTCCCTCTTTGTCGGATAGCGAATAATATCTATTTAAACTATCAACAATTGGGCTAAGCGCATCCAAACGATTAGAATTCAGGTTCAGGTCGTGATTCCCTGCTATCAATATTGTCGGAAGTGTATCGGCACACATCTTTAAAAAATTAGAAGTAACCTCTATCAACTCCGGAGTCATGTCAATTTTGTTATGTACAATATCCCCTGCAAGATATATGACAGATGATTTTGTTTTTGTCCTATCAATGTACTCGATAAGCCGAGCAAACACTTCATTGTATTCTTTATGTCTTTTGAAATTGCGGATGTGAACATCTGCTATGTGATAGATTTTGTCTATTTTTTTTATCATTTCAACTTGCTTAAAAAATTAAACTCAAAAGATTCCAATTCAGTTATTTCTTGGGAGTCGTTTATGTACTCCCACACTTTTTCATATCCCAGACTGTTAGGGTCTTCATCTACCGGGATGTTTGACTTGAACACGGGAATCCCGTTCTTCACAAAATATCCCGCTTGCCTAATTGCGTCTGCCAACGCATCTCCGTCAAGGCAGAATATTATTTTGGGAGGTCTTTCTTCAACAATTTTCTGCTTCAATCGTTGAGTGAGTTGCTTGCCGAAAAGCGGGATTGCATTTCTTTTAATAACTATTGCATCAAGTTTTGATTCGCAAAGTATGATTGGCTCGTCCCAGTTTATCAACAGATCGTCAAACACCACATCATTTTTATTAATACCTTTGCAAATGGAAAACTTTAACCTTGGCTCTTTCAAATAGCTGCGAGCCGAATAAAACTTTAACTCACCTGTGTCACTATATGACGGGAACACAATCATGTCAGAATACGAACCGGAATCGCAATAGCCTATATGATGCTTTACAATATCTTGTTCAGTGATTCCTCTTGATTCCAGATAATTTTTAGCTTTTCTATAAAATATAGATGTGGAATTTATCCAAAGCGGTTTGAACTCGTTGGGAAGTTTCAGTTGCTGTGGTTCTGCCTTTATTGCATGAATCTCTTTTTCGTGCCACAAGTTCCGGACTTGGGACAGCAAATATACCGGAGCGTTTAATTTTTTAAACAATACATAAACAGACCTGCCCCGTGCAGGACAGACCCAACATTTCCACATCCCCGAGCCGAGGGATACTCCTAACTTCTTTTTGTGGTGATTACAAAACGGACAGGCAAATTGATGAAAGTCTCTGTTGCTTTTTACAGACTTTCCCAAAACCGTTTCCAATAGTTGTAGCTTCTCCATACAGGTGCGAAATTCGTTATTCGCAAATATACAGGATTTATTTCAAAGCAACAAATAATTAACAAATCATTTGCTTTTTATTCCAAAGGCTTTACTCGTCGTATGACTTCTGGATTGTAAACGATTATGTGAGTTGCGTCTCCAATATTTCCGTAACCTTCTGAGCCTTTTATCATAACTGCATCATACCCCAGTTTCACTACGTTCTCAACAAACTCTTTTGGGGAGTGGCGATAAAAATCGTACCATGTAGAAGTAAAAGCGTGAAAGTTAGAATCTTCGTTTTTCATATTTGACAAATACAATTTCAAGCCTTTTTCCGGAGACTGATCCCAATTATATATTTCCATATCAAAGTCGGGAGAAGATGTAACCAACTTCTTAATTTCAATAATATTCGGAGGAGTCTTTGTTGACAACCATTTGTTGATATTCAGTTCATATTCATGTACTTTGCCGTAGCGCTTGGCTTCGGCTGGATCAAGCGTAAAGTAAAAGCCGGGGCCGTTTTGATCATTCCCGTGACCAACTTTACTCAAATCAAATATATCAAAAGTTGCATTGGTACCGTGATATGCAATTATCTTATCTGATTCTAAAATCATTTGTTCGTATAAATCTCTCAATTTCATAAATAAATTACCTTCAACTTTGCTTTGAATTTCTACGTTTCCACAATCCCGCGCCGTCTGAACTAAATGCCTTGTATAAACCTTTGGTATCCCGTGTTATCTTTTTGCCAAGTTTTTTTTCTATAAAATCATAAAAAGCATTTGCCACACCTCTGCCTCTATATTCCTCATCAACAAAAACATTAAATATATGTATTGATTTTTTATCTTCGCTGTCTGCAACAACCGCAGCACCTACTGTTTGATTTTTATCATCCCGTATTGTAAATTGAGGATCAGAATAGGGGCGATAAGAAAATCTTAATATATGCTTTTCTACGATGTTTTCAAAACTTGTTTTTTCCGCACTTTTTTTTCTTTGAACTTTTACCCAGTATTCATTAGAATCAGTATAAGTTTTTTGCTGCTTTTTATCAATTATCGGCAGGTTATCATCAGGGATATTAGACATCTCACGAACAGGGCTGCCATTTTTAAATTTCACATAGGTGATGTAGGGAACTTTTTCTTTGATTTTATAAGGCCTCTTCGTAGGAATGTTTAGCTCAATAGATTCTCCATCAGGAGATACAATTCCCTGAACATCGTTTACGCCTTCAAAAACCTTGTCCAATATCTTCCTTAGTTTCACAACTGAACCTCTCTTAATATTTGTTTAAACTCATCGGTGAATTTGACACCGATAAATCCTCTGGCTCCAATTGAGTCATTATAGTAAGAGTCATCAAACATAACTCCTGCTTTCATCTGCGCATATTCTTCTAAAAAGTTAACCTGACCCTTGGTGTAGCCCACTGCCAATATAGTGAATCTGAACTGTTCTTGACCCAACCTTTTAATTTCTTCCAGCAGAGGCTTACAACTGCCCATATAACTCAACCAATCGCTCTCTACGCGACTTTTTTTCTTCTTGGTTGTCTTTGTACCATTCTTCAACGAAACTCTCTTAGAAGTCGTTTTTGAGCGTGTCAGATACTTTCTTCCGATGTACTTACTCTTCTCTCCGGAAACTGGGTCTATTTTCTCTATCAGATAAACAAACCCAAAAGCGTTTTCCGGAAGGTCGTCTGTACTATGTACTTCTTTTTCTTTGTATATCCACATATATTGATAAATTCATCAAACGATATCGCTGACTTTCTTTTTTGACCACATTCGACAAGACCAGTATCCAGCAGATGTCCGGTCTTTTTTCTGAGAACAGTTATGTCTGTCCCGAAATGCCTTTCTTCTCTTCGGATCGTCTCGTTTAATCTCCATGCCCGGGTCGCCGAAATTAACCTTGACCACTTTTCCGGTTTTCGGATTTTTGACATACACTTTATACTTCTTAACATCCCCTTTCATCGGCTTTCCCAACTTCACAGACCTTCCCTGATACTCTGCCTCTGTGAGAACTGGTTTCCATTTGGATAGATATTCAACCAATTTTTTTACCAGTCGAGGAGTAGTAATTGTCATTTCTTTTATAGGTACGCAATTAGGCACTTCTTTTCCGTTCTTGCGCTTGGTACCAACTTGTTCATAACCTTTCCAACATGGTTTCAT
>JACCDP011182097.1_pt1 | contig 31071 bp, 22 predicted proteins | sample 7445841 | NCBI WGS metagenome assembly JACCDP01 (sample SAMN15323441, study PRJNA562643) | freshwater metagenome | isolation source: river surface water | place: USA:Blue River Watershed | collected 2017-08-17 | reverse complement strand
CGAGCCCTTGCCGCCCGTAAGTGGCCCGGCCGTGCCGCCGGCGGCTCCGTTGTCGCTGTTGAACCAGACCAGGGTGTCGTCGCGGACACCGAGCCTCTCCAATTCCGCGCGCAACCGGCCCATGGCGCGGTCGACGGCAGCCATTTCGCCGAGGAAGTCCGGGTTGGGCTGAGCCGCGTAGGGCGCGCGGTCTGCGGGCAGCGGACGCCACGGCCCGTGGGGCGAGGGGAACCAGATCACGCAGAGGAACGGCTGCCCGGCCGCGGCGCGGGTGCCGATGAAGCGCAGGGCTTCCGACATCACGAGGTCGGAGGTGTCGCCCTGGAGGGCACCGACCGGGCGTCCGTTGTGCCAGAACGTGCCGGCGCCCGGATCGCGGTCGAACCAGTTGCCCGCCGAGAACCATTCGTCGAAGCCGTGTTGGCCGGGATCGCGCGGCGCCGAGTCGAAGGACTCCGGCACGCCGCGACCGGAGATGCCGTCGGCATTGGGCAGGCCGCCGACGTGCCACTTGCCGAAATGCCCGGTCGCGTAGCCGCGCGGCCTCACCAATTCAGCGACGGTGATTTCGCGCAGCGGCAGGTCGAAGCCCCAACTGTAGCTGCGGTAGCGGCCGGGGGAGCGCCCGCTCAACACGCTGCCGCGCGTGGGTGAACACACGGAGTGGGCGGCGTAGAACCGGTCGAAACGCACGCCCGAGGCGGCCATGGCGTCGAGGGCCGGCGTGCGCAGCACCGGATGGCCTTGGTAGCCGGCGTCGCCCCAGCCTTGGTCGTCGGTCATGCACAGCACGAAGTTGGGGCGCTTGGACTCCGCGGCGGCCAAGGTGGCTGACAGGAGGAGCGGGAGCACCCAGCGGAACAGCAAGGCGAGGGACCGGCTTCGACGGGGCGACGGGTTGAAGGTCAGGGGGACTGAAAGTTTCGGGATCATGGGGAGTGAAAGCCCGCGGTTCGCTGCCGCCGAGGAGTCGGTGCATCACATGACCAGTAACCAGATGATTCGGTCCAGCTCCTTTCCGGCGCTGTCCGCTCCGCGCCTTTGGGGGTCCGCCTTAGGATCGCGATTACTCGGGTTCTGAACCGCCGCCTGGCACCGACGACTGGCGGGGCTCCATGCACCAGCGATGCGGTTGATAGAGGGCAGGGCGCTAGAGACCCGGCGGTCAGCACTGGGGTCTCGGAAGGAGGCTACGGCTCGTTTCGAAGTTCCTTCGCGATCGCTCACTTAAATTCACCCGGGCCCGGCGCGGCGGTTGGCGCCGGGCCCGCGGGGAAGTTCCTCAGAGTGAGCCGCAGACGGAGTCGACGGCTTCCTCGAACGTGGCGAGCGACTCGCGCAGGCAGTCTTCCTCGATGCTGAGGGGAGGGGAGATCTTGACGCATTCGCCGCCGATGCCGACCGGCGCGAACATCAGCAGGCCGCGGTGCATGCAGGCGACGTTGATACGTGTCGCGAGGTCGGGATCGGGCGTGCGGGTGCCCGGCTTCACGACCTGGATGCCCGCCACGAGGCCGAGACCCGTGCAGCAGCCGAGGACGCTCGGGTACTTGCGCTGGATGCGGTGCAGCTCCGGCACGAACCAGGCGCCGAGCTGGGCGGCGCGGTCGACGAGGCGCTCGTCGTGGATGACCTCGAGATTGGCGATCGCGGCCGTGACGGCCAGCGGCGACGCCGAGTGGGTCGAGGTCATCGAGCCGGGGCCGTAGAGGTCCATGATGTCGCTGCGCCCGATGACGGCCGAGAGCGGCAGCGAGGAGGAGATGCCCTTGCCGCAGGCGATGAGGTCGGGCGTGACGCCGTAATGCTCGAAACAGAACATCTTCCCGGTGCGGCCGAAGCCGGCCTGCACCTCGTCCATCACGAGCACGATGTCGTGCTGGCGGCACCAGGCCTCGAGTTTGCGCGCGTACTCGACCGGCAGGAAATCGGGTCCGACGCCCTGGTAGCTCTCGGTCATCACGCCGGCGATGCGATCGGGGCCGATGCCGCGCTGCTTGAGGCTCGAGAGGAACAGGTCGAACGAGGTGTCGGGGTTCTTGTAACCGTCGGGGAACGGCACCTGGACGAACTGCGGGCAGCAGGTGCCCAGCCAGCGCTTGCCCTTGGCCATGCCGCCGGCGAGCTGCGCGCCCATCGTGCGGCCATGGAAGGCGTTGTTGAAGGTGACCATGATCGACTTCGCCGGACCGTGCTTCTCCAGCGCGTAGGTCTTGGCGAGTTTGATGCAGTTCTCGGTGGCTTCGCTGCCGGTCGAGAGCAGGAAGACCGTCGAGCGGTCGGGGTTCGGTGCCAGCTTGCTGAGCATCGACGTGAGCCGTGCCCGGCCCTCGTGCGGGAAGACGTAGGTGGCGAGCAGGGGACGGTCCACCGCCTCGCGCAGCGCCGCGACGATGCGCGGGTGTCCGTGGCCCGCGTTGGTGACGAGGACGCCCGAGGACCAGTCGATCCAGCGGTTGCCCCAGCGGTCGGAGATGATGGAACCCTTGGCTTGATCCCAGACGACGGGCGGCTGGCCCGACATAGAGCGCGGCTCGGACTGGCGCAGCAGCTCGAAGATCGGCAGCGACTCGGGAACCGGCAGCGCGGTCTTGATGGTCCGCCACTTGGTCTGGACGGGCGGGACCTTGACGGGGGTCAGGTTGTATTCGGCCATGGTGATTATCTCCTCATCGCGACGTGCGGGCGGTCGCCGTAATGGATCTCGCACCAGTCGCCGTCGGCGAGGATGGAAAGACGGGCGGCCTCGACGACGAGCTCGTTGGTGGCGCTGTTGGCGGGCGTGGCGAGCAGTCCGGTCTCGTCGATTTCGCGGATGATCGCGCGGCGGCGCTCGAGGGCGGCGGCGGGGGCGAGCCCGGCCGATTCGGCCTCGATGCGGCGCATCGACTCAAGGCTCGCGGCGATCGATTCGTAGCCGTAGCCGGCGGGACGGTAGCCGGGCCCGGCCCACGGCACGAGCCGGTAGAAATCGGGGCTCACGTAATTGTAGCGGGTGCCGGCGCAGCCGATGTTCTCGAGGTACGAGTGGCGCACGCCGCGGTCCTGATCGTTGTGCTGGATCATGCCGCCGCGGTCCTTGCCCTCACAGTACATGAGCAGGCCCTGATCGTTGCTGCCGGCGCCGTCGTCGGGGTAGCCGAGGCCGTCGATCACGGAGAGCACGGCGCCGTTCTCGTAGCGCACGCGGCCGTTGGCCCACATGTAGCCTTCCTTGCCGTTGGGGAAGCGTCCCTTCACGCCGCTGACGGACACCGCCACCGGGCGCAGGCCGGTGATGAACTGGACGAGGTCGACGTAGTGGCAGCCGACGTACACGAACGGGTCGGTCTGATCGGTAGTGAACCAGTTCTGGAAGTTGGAGTGGCGGTAATAGTACGGCTCGATCATGCGGGCCTCGCCCATACGGAATTCGCCGAAGTGCCCGAGCCGGTATTGGCGGCGCGCCATCAGCGCGCGCGTGTCGAGCCGCTTGTGGTACTCGATGCCGACGAACAGCCCGCGCTCGAGGGCGAAGCGCTCGATTTCCACCGCCTCGGTGTACTTCAACACGAGGGGCTTCACGCACAACACGTGCTGGTCGGCGCGCAGCGCGTTCATCACCATCTCGAAGTGGAGGTTGTCGGGCGTGGCGATGATCACCGCCTGCCGCGGGCGGGCCTCCGCCAGCAGCTTCCGGTAGAGGTCGGGCGAGACGCGGTCCTGCGGGTCGTTGACGTCCGGATACGCCGCGAAGTCCTGACCGGGGAAGGTGGCCTTGAGGTCGGCGCTCTCCTTGAGGGCGCGGATGCGCGCGGAGCTCTGGGCGCAGACCTTGATGGGCCCGACGGAGCCGAGGCGCTGCAGGTGGTAGGCCGACGGGAGGATCAGATCGTAGGTGATCATGCCTCCCCCGATGATCAGGGTGTCCAGGGCGGGTTTGGGCGTCATGGCAGGAACGGGAAGCTTCAGGCGGATTCGCGGATGACAAGCTCGCCGGGCAGAAGCACGCGCGGAGCGGAGGAGGTTCCGGCGGCTGCGGCGTCGGTCGACACCCACGCGAAGGCCGTGCGGGCCATCTCCTGCACCGGCTGGCGAACCGTCGTCAGGGCGGGGGAGAGGGCGTCTCCAAACGGAAGGTCGTCGAATCCGGTCACGGCCATCTTGGCCGGCACGCTGATCCCGGCGTCGCTGAGCGCCCGCAGGGCGCCGATCGCGATCGCGTCGCTGGCGGCAACCAAGGCCTCGGGATGCGCGCGGGTCCCGGCCTCCCGGACGATCTGGCGGGCGCCAAGCAGGCCCGCCTCGGTCCCGGATTCGGCGCGCGTCACCTGCCATGAGGGGCGCGTTTCGATGCCAAATTCGGCGGCGAGGCGCTCGAAGGAACGGAGTCGGTCGAGATGCGCCGGATGGGGATCAGAGAGGAATCCCGCGCGGCGGATGCCGCGACGGCGGAGATGGTTGAGAAGCAGGCGGACGCCGCCCTCGCCGTCGACGGCGACGCGGGCGTGGGTGGCGTCGGGGCTGTCGCCGATGCGCGCGACGGGAAGTCCGCGCGAGAGGAACCCGTCGAGCCAGGCGTCGCGGGATCCTCCTCCGACGATGATGAGGCCGCTGATGCCGTGCTTCGTCAGGGGCATCAGCGACTGAGCCTGCACCCGACGCTGCTCGAATCCTGCGAGGACGAGCGAGTGCTCATGGGCATGGGCTAGGCGCTGCAAGGCGCCGATGATGGCGCCGAGGAACGGGTCCTCGAAATCGTACACGACCACGCCAAGCGTGCGGGTGGGCGCTCCCTTCAGGATGCGCGCGTTCGCGTTGGGCACGTACCCCAGCTCGGCGGCGGCCTGACGGATCGATTCCACGGTGGCCCTGGCCGCGCCGATCTGCGCCGCTTTCCCTCCGAGCACGCGCGAGACGAGCGTGACGGAAACTCCCAGGCGCTGGGCGATGTCCTTTTGCGTGATGGAAGGCGACACGGCAGGAGGGAGGTCGGGAAGGGAGCGCCGCAAGCAGGTTTCGGAGTGTCAATCTCAAACGAGTGAGATATCTCGCGTTCAGGTCTTCTAAGTACTCCCCTTGTGTTGTTTATAGGAGAATAACGCGCTTCATGCCATTGGCCGATCCAGGTCCGGCATTGATCCGTGGGCACGAGTGGTCCCTCGTTCGTTGTGCGACGGTCGAAACGCCGGACGGCCATCCTCGGATTCCTATCGTCTCGTCGTCATTACGTCCGCGCCGCAACGCAGGCCGCTGGTCCGGAATTGGAACCACCCGAATTGCGTTCCGCACCTGCTCCGCGCCTTTAGGGTCCTACTGCGCTACGCCCGTTCCCCGACGGCGCGTACCTTACGCCCCAAGCCCACGTTTGTTCATGCAAGCCCCCCTCCTTCGTAACCGACCCCGCCGGACTCTTGGACTCCTCGCGTCGCTCGCGCTCCCGCTCGCCGCCCAAGTCGCGCCTCCCGCGCCCGTCGCCGCATCCGCGCCGCCCGTCGAACTCTCCGTCTTCGAGGTCACGAGCGCGCGCGACATCGGCTACCAGTCGACCCACGCCGCCGAGGTCACGCGCATGAACACGGCGATCGGCGACATCCCGATGAACGTGACCATCCTGAACCAGGAGTTCCTCGAGGACACCCTGGCGCGGAGCACGGAGGACGTGCTCGAGTACGTGCCGGGCTTCGTGGCCACCTCCAACAATGACTCCTGGACCGTGCGGGGCTTCGCCAATGCGAACACGAAGTTCCTGAACGGCTTCCTGCAGCAGGAGAGCATCGGCAAGGTCTCGCTTGCCAACGTGGAGCGCGTCGAGGTCCTCAAGGGTCCGGCGGCGGTGCTGTACGGCCAAGGCGGATACGCGGCGACGGTCAACCGGGTGACCAAGCGCCCGCTCGCCCGCGGCGTCACCACGGTGCGCGGCAGCATCGGCCCGGTGGAGTCGTGGCGCGGCGAGATCGACACCTCCGGGCCGGTCGGCTCCGAGTCGTCGCCGCTGCGCTACCGCCTCACCGCGGTCTACGACGACGGGTACTATTACCGCAAGGTCACCCACGGCGAAAAGGCGTTCTCCGCGGTGGTCTCGTGGCAGGTGCGCCCGGGCACGCGGGTGAGCCTGGAGCACCTGTTCGTGCGGGAGGAGGACGGCGGCGCGGTCTGGCGCCAGCCGATGATGCGGGGCGAGCCGCGCGGGTTCGCGATGCCCGACGGCACTTTCCTCTCCTACGGCGACAATCGGCAGGGCTACGGCTCGGCGGGTGACATCCGCCGCTGGGATCGCGGCTTCACCATGGTCGATGTGCAGCACGCCTTCGGCCGTTCCGTTCAGCTTCGCCTCCAAGCCGCGCATGACACCAAGGACCAGCTTTACGATGAGAACCAGCCCGAGCAGGGCTCGCTGACGATCCTGCGCGACGCGGTGCTGATGCCGCGGCGGTGGCGGGTGCGCACGCAGGACGTCGACAATTGGCGCTCCCGTAACGAGGTCATCGCCATGTTCTCGACCGGCCCGGTGCGTCACCGTGCGCTCGGCGGCTTCAGCTGGGATGTCTCGGACGGCGAGGTGTGGAACCGCGACGGCATCTACAACCGCGGTGGTCTCGCCGCGACGGCCGCGACCCTGAACCAGCGCTGGCCGACCATCAGCGTCGGCCTGCGTTACAACGTCTTTCCGACCCTCACGCTGGCCGAGGTCCTGGCCGACATGCGGCGCGCCGGTTACAACCCCCACATGATGCCCCCGCTGAACGTGATCGACCCCGATCGTTCGCCGCCGGTTCAGGCCAAGGCCGACCGGCCCCCGCTGCCCGCCGGCAACCGCAACCTCGACCGCACCGAGAACACCGAGTTCTACATCGCCGACGTCGCCTCCTTCCTCGACGAGCGGGTCTTCCTCACGGGCGGCGTGCGGCACACGACCACCGACGATCGCCGCCGCAACGGACTCACCGGCGTGCTGACGTTCGACAACAGCGCCGATTCCACCACCTACAGCGCCGGCGTCGTCTGGCACCTCAATGCCGCCCGCAGCGCGACGTTCTACGCCAACGCCAACAGTTCCTTCGTGCCGGTGTTCCTGCGCCAGCCCGACGGCACGCCGCTCAATCCCGAGGAGGGTAACCAGCGGGAAATCGGCCTGCGCTTCAGCCTGGCCCGCGACCGGATCCAGGGGTTGATCGCCGCCTACGACATCCGCCAGCAGAACCTCGCGGTCGATGATCCCGCCCGCGACGGGGATTGGTACGTCCAGATCGACGGCGTCCGCTCCCGGGGCGTCGAATTCAACCTGAACGCCCGCTTCACCGAAGCATGGTCCGTCATGGGCGGCTACGCCTACAACGACGCGCGCGACACGCGCACCCAGGCTCGCTCGATGTACGCGCCGCACCACATGTTCACGGCGTTCAACAAGTACGCCTTCCGCGCGGGCCGCCTGCGCGGCCTCGACCTGGCGCTTGGCTCGATCTTCATCGGAGACCGCCCCATCGACCCCGTGGTGCTCACCACGCTCGGGGGCATCGCCAACACGCCGCAGTGGACGATGCCGGGCAAGTGGCGCTTCGACGCCGTCCTGCGCTACGCCGTGCCGCGCTCCGGCCGCGTGCAGTACGTCTGGGGCGCGAAGGTGCAGAACGTCATGGACAATCAGGAGATCTACAAGCTCGCCGACTCCAACTCCGTCCAGCGGCAGCCCGGCCGCACGTTCCAAGCCAGTCTCTCCGCGAAATTCTGAGGCAGCAGCCGATGCCTCCGCGCGGGTTCGGGTCGTGAATCGAGCCTTTCTCCTCGCGGCTTTCCTGTTCGCGGGAGTCGGGCGGGCTTCCGGGCGGGACCTGCCCCGAACGTCGTCCTCGACCGCGCTCGGCGCCCCGAGCTGCACGAGCTCGGTCGTGACCCGCGTCGAGGTGAGCGAGGATCGCCGGGCGGGGCAGCGCGTTCACCTTGCGCCTCGACGAAAGTAGCCGGCGCGATTGAAGCCTCCCCGACCCGTAGCCTGCCCCGGTGGTCCACCGCAGCATCGGTGGTGCTCGCGTCCTTGACCGATCTGCGACAAGAGCGCGTTGAAGCCTTGGTTCGGCGGCATCGAAAGGCGTCGTATCGCGGCTGGCACTACGTCGACGGGCAGTGGAAGGGTGAATGACTCGTCGCCGTAAGCCGCCCCGCTTGGGCGGGCTCGAAGGCGGCGCACGGTGCCAACTCCTTAGCTTGTCAACACGTCGCCGGCTTTCACGCTCGCGGCGAGACCGTCAAAGGACGAGAGTGCTCGGCGCGTTGAAGCGGCTGGGTCTTGGCGGCCCCCTTGACCGCGGGGGATCGCTTGGTTGGCTCGCGCCATGCCCCTCAACCGCCTCCTGTGGCGCTTCCTGCCGGCCCTGATCCTCGCCGCCGGCGTCAAGGCCGCGGATTCCGTGCCGCCGAGTTTCATTGTGATCCTCGTCGACGACCAGGCCTGGGTGGGAACGTCTCAACAGATGTTCCCGGGTGACCCCGCCACCGCGAGTGACTATCATCGTACGCCTCGCCTCGAGCGCCTCGCCTCGCGCGGCATGCTCTTCACCGATGGTTACGCGCCGGCGCCGTACTGCTGCCCGACTCGCCGCAGCCTGCAGGTCTCGCAGACGCCGGCCCGCCATGAATACCAGCGTGATCGCGAGGGGTGGCCGGCCGCCTACCGGCGGCAGCTCAATATCCCGCGGATGCTCAAGGCCGCGGATCCCCGCTATCGCACCGCTCACTTCGGCAAGTGGGACCATCGGTACGACGGCGTGAGTCCGGCGGACCAGGGCTACGACGAGAGCGACGGCGTGACGGGCAACGCCACCGGGGGCGGGCGCACGGCCGGCGGGCAGGTGCAGCGCGAGGACCCCAAGCTGATGAGCACGCTCACCCGGCGCGCGGGTGCGTTCCTCGCCGAACAGGCGCGTTCGGGCGCCCCGTTCTACCTGCAGGTTTCCCACTACGCCGTGCACCTCGAGATCCAGCACAGCGCCGAGGCGATGGCGCGCGTGCGCGGCCGGCCTCCGGGTGTGAAGCACAATCTCGAGGTCTTCGCCGCGATGACCGAGGACCTCGACGACGCGGTCGGCCGGCTTCTCGATCAGGTCGACACGCTCGGGCTGGGAGGCCGCACCTACGTGATCTACCTCTCGGATAACGGGGGACGCCCCTCGTTGCCGGGCGCCGCCGATCGCGGGCAGGGACCCAACCACCCGCTGCGGGGAGCGAAGGGCACGTTGTACGAGGGTGGAATCCGGGTGCCCTTCATCGTCACCGGTCCCGGCGTGCGCGCCGGCAGCGTGTGCCGCGTTCCGGTGACCGGCCTCGACCTGCTGCCGACGTTCGCCGACCTCGCGGGTTACCGGGTCGCACTGCCGGACACGATCGACGGCGGCAGCCTTCGGCAGCTGTGGCACAACGCCGGAGCGGGGGAGGTTCGCCGGGCGCGTCCTTACCTGCTGTTCCACCAGGCGGTGGATCGCCGCGCGCAGACGGCCCTGCGCCGGGGTGACTTCAAGCTGGTCAAGAACTGGACCACCGGGGAAGTGGAGCTCTTCGACCTTTCGCGTGACCTCGCGGAACGCGACAACCTCGCCAAGGCCATGCCGGAGAAGGCCGCGGAACTGAACAGCATCGTGACCGCGTTCATCGCCGAGGTGAAGGCGGAGACGCGGCAGCTGGGAAAACTGAAGGAAGACTGACGTCGACGCCGCCTTGCTTCCGTCGCGCCGCGCAACCGCCACCGATTCCGCCCGTCTCCCCGCCCATGCCCCTCCTTTGCGTGATCCCTCTTTGGCTCCTGCTCGCGTGCTCCGCGTTCGGAGCCGTGCCTCCGTCCAAGCCCAACCTCGTCCTCATCATGGCCGACGACTTCGGTTACGAGTGCGTCACGGCCAACGGAGGGGAGTCGTACCGGACGCCGAACCTCGACCGGTTGGCCGCGACCGGGATGCGTTTCGAGCGCTGTCACGTCCAGCCGCTCTGCACGCCCACGCGGGTGCAGTTGATGACGGGGCTCTCGAATGCGCGTAATTACATCGAGTTCGGCGCGATGGACCGGAAGGCGGTGACGTTCGCGCACCTGCTGAAATCCGCCGGCTATGTCACGGGCGTCGCGGGCAAGTGGCAGCTCGGGGTGGAGCCCGACTCGTCGAGGCACTTCGGCTTCGACGAGGCGCTGCTCTGGCACCACGTGCGGCGGACCTCCCGGTACGGCAATCCCGGGTTCGAGTTCAACGGCGAGGCCCGCGATTACCCGCCCGGCAGCTACGGGCCGGCCATCCTGAATGACTTCGCCAAGGACTTCATCGCGCGGCACCGGGAGCGGCCCTTCTTTCTCTATTACCCGATGCTGCTGACCCACTCGCCGTTTCAGCCGACGCCCGAAAGCCCGAACTGGAATCCGGCCACCGGCGAACGCGGCAACCAGAGCACGGCGAACTTTCCGGCGATGGTCGCCTACCTCGACCGGATGGTGGGCGAGCTCGTCGCGCGCATCGACGAGCTCGGCCTCGGGCGCGACACCCTTGTCATATTCCTCGGCGACAACGGCACGGCGGTCGACATCACCTCCCGCTTCAGGGGCGAGGCCTACCCCGGCGGCAAGGGACGCAGCAACGCGCGCGGCACGCATGTGCCGCTCATCGCCCGCTGGACCGGGCGGGTGCCGGCCGGAAGGGTCAACGGAGACCTGGTCGGGAGCACCGACTTCCTGCCGACGCTGCTGGAGGCTGCCGGCGCACCGCTGCCTGTCGGCTATCCCGGGGACGGCGTGAGCTTCCTGCCGCAATTGCTCGGTCAGGCGGGCAAGCCGCGTGAGGCGCTCTACGCGTGGTACGCGTCCGACGGCGGGACCACCGCACGCTGGGAGTTCGCGATGAGCGTGCGCCACAAACTTTACCGGGACGGCACGTTTCATGACCTCACGGTCGATCCCTTCGAGAAGACGCCTCTGAAGGCGGCCTCGCTCACCGGTGAGCAGGCTCAGGCGGCGCGGGCGTTGCAGGCCGTGCTGGACGACTATGCCGGGGCGCGTCCGCCGGAGCTGCGCCAGGAGAGGGTGACGGCCAAGCAGGCCAAGCGCGCGGAGAAGCAGAAGCGCTCCAAGGAATAATTCGGGAGGCGCCCGGCTCCCGGAGCGGGCCTTCCCGCTCGACTCCGCGACGGCCGCCCCACGGAGTTTGGGCAGTGCAGCTCCTTTTCCACCGCGATCTGGGCGGCGCCGGTCGTCCGCCGCTCGTCCTGCTCCACGGCATGCTGGGCTCGTCGCGTAACTGGCTCACGGCCGGCGCCGACCTCGCGGCCGGGCATCACGTGTTGGCCCCCGACCTGCGCAATCACGGCCGTTCCTTCCACGACGAGGCCATGGATTACCCGACACTTTGCGCCGACGTCGTGCGGTGGCTCGATGCCCTCGGCTTGGGGGCGGTGACCCTCGTCGGCCACAGCATGGGCGGAAAGACGGCCATGCTGCTCGCCTGCCGGCATCCGGAGCGCGTCTCGCGCCTGGTGGTCGTCGACATCGCCCCGCGCGACTACTTCTGGCCGGCGCACCGGGCGAGTTTCGCCGCGATGAACGAACTGGACCTGCGTGACCTGCGCTCGCGGGGTGAGGCCGAACTGCGTTTCGAGAGCCGCGTCCCCTCCGAGTCGACGCGGAAGTTCCTCGCGACGAACCTTGAGCGTGGCGACGACGGACAATGGTCGTGGCTCATCAATCTGCCCGTGCTCACGGCGGCCTTGCCTCGGCTGGAGGCCAATCCGCTCTCGCCCGGCGACACGTTTCCCGGACCGGCGCTGTTTCTCTCCGGCGAGCGATCCAACTACGTCGAGCCGGGCGACCATGCGGACATCCGCCGCCGCTTTCCGCAGGCGGAGATCCGCGTCCTGTCCGGCTGCGGGCACAACCCGCACATGGAGGCGCGTGCGGCGTTCGTGTCGGCCGTTGCCGGCTGAGCGCAAAACGCGGTTTGCCTTCGCACCCGCGCGCCTTCTGATCCGGCGCACCAACGGATTTCACCCATGCCCCTGATCTCCCCGGACAAGGCTCAACCCCAGTACGACGTCATTGTGGTCGGTTCCGGCGCGGCCGGTGGTCAGACCGCCTATACCTGCGTCATGGAGGGCGCGAAGGTGCTCATGCTGGAGGCTGGGCGGAACTACGACCCCGAGAAGGAGACGCCGATGTTCCAGACGAACGCCGATGCTCCGCTTCGCGGTACCAGCACGCCCGACAAGCCGTTCGGTTTCTACGACGCGACGGTCGACGGCGGCTGGCAGGTGCCGGGCGAGCCCTACACGAGCGCCTCGTCGGAGCCGGAGCGGCAGTTCTGGTGGTGGCGCTCGCGCATGCTCGGCGGTCGCACCAACCACTGGGGCCGCATCTCGCTGCGCAACGGCCCGTACGACTTCAAGCCGCGCTCGCGCGACGGCCTCGGTTTCGACTGGCCGCTCAGCTACGAGGATGTCGCTCCGTACTACGACAAGGTCGAGATGCTGATCGGCGTCTACGGCGACAATCACGGCTTGGAAAACACCCCGGACTCGCCCGCGGGCTGCCTGCAGCCGCCGCCGGCGTTCCGCGCCGCCGAGCTGCTCGGGCAGCACCACGGCAAGAAACTGGGGCTGCCGGTCATCCCGATCCACCGCGCCGTCCTCACGACGAAGCAGGATCCGGACGTGCTGCCGCGCCGCATTCACCCCGGTAACCTGCGCGCGCAGAAGCTCCTCGCCGACGCCATGCGCGCCCGCCAGGCCTGCTTCTGGGCCACGCCCTGCGGCCGCGGGTGTTCGATCAAGGCCAATTACCAGTCGACGACCGTCCACCTGCCGCCGGCGCTGGCCTCGGGCAACCTCGACGTCATCAGCGACGCCATGGCGCGAGAGGTCACCCTCGGACCCGACGGTCGGGCGAACGGTGTCACTTACATCGACCGGCGGACGGGCCAGGAACGTGCCGTGAAGGGCCGCGTGGTCGTGCTCGCCGCGAGCTCGGCGGAGTCGGTCCGCATCCTCCTGAACTCGAAGTCGTCTCGCTTCCCGCAGGGCCTGGCGAACTCCTCGGGACTCGTCGGCAAGTACATCATGGACACCGTGGGGGCGTCCCTTGGCGGCCAGATTCCGGTGATGGAAAACCTGCCGCCGCACAACGAGGACGGCGCGGGCGGCAACCATGCCTACGTGCCGTGGTGGCTCTACAAGGAGCAGCTCGCGGGCAAGCTGGGCTTCGCGCGCGGCTACCACATCGAGTTCGGCGGTGGCCGGCAGATGCCCGGTTTCGGCACGGGCGCCGGCCTCGAGGCGTTCACCCGCGGAAGCTACGGCCGGCAGTTCAAGGAGGATGCCCGCCGCTACTACGGGTCCTTCATGTGGTTCGCCGGCCGCGGAGAGATGATTCCCAACGAGGATTCCTTCTGCGATCTCGATCCCGTCGTGAAGGACAAGTGGGGCATCCCGGTGCTGCGTTTCCACTGGAAGTGGTCCGAGCACGAGACGAAGCAGGCCGCGCACATGCAGCGGACCTTCGCGGACTGGATCACGGCGATGGGAGGAAAGCCGCGCTCGCAGCCGCAGGCCGACGGCGCCAAGGCCATCGAGGCGGGCGGCAAGATCATCCACGAGGTCGGTGGCACGATCATGGGCACCGATCCGCGCAAGTCCGTCACCAACCAATGGTGCCAGACCTGGGACGTGAAGAACCTTTTCGTCACTGACGGCGGACCGTTCTGCTCGAACGCCGACAAGAATCCCACGCTCACCATCATGGCGCTCGCGTGGCGCGCCAGCGACCACCTGCTCGCCTCACTCAAGAAGGGGGAACTCTGAGATGAAACCCGCCGACACCGCCCCGACCGCCATGGATCGCCGCACGATGATCAAGTGGGTGATGGCCGCCTCGGCCGCCACCGCCGCCGGCAACCAGCTCGCGTGGTCCGCCGCGCCCGCCGCCCCCGCCGGCTACGGCACCGATCCCGACCTGCTGAAGAAGTACGCCGCGGGCGATTGCTGGCCCCTCACGCTCAGCGCCGCGGAGAAGGCGACCGCCGCCGTGCTATGCGACGTGATCATTCCGGCGGATGACAAGGGACCCTCCGCCTCCAGCGTGAAAGTGCCGGACTTCATCGACGAGTGGGTGAGCTCGCCCTATCCGGGCCATGATCGTGACCGTAAGCTCATTGCCGAGGGCCTCGCTTGGATCGAGGCGGAGTCGCAGCGGCGCTTCCAAAACGACTTCGGCAGCCTCGTCGTGCGGCAGCGCAACATGATCTGCGACGACATCTGCCATCTGCCCGACGCGAAGCCGGAGTTTCGCACCGCGGCGCGCTTCTTCGCCCGGTTCCGCGATCTCTGCGCCAGCGGCTACTACACGACGCCCGCGGGCATGAAGGACATCGGTTACGTGGGCAACGTGGCGCTGGAGCGCTTCGACGGCCCGCCGCCCGAGGTCCGGCGCAAGCTCGGGCTCGCCTGAGGCTCCGCGGCGTAGATCCGCCGGATGCCGGACACTGCGGGGTTGCGCGGAGACGGGTGACGGGTGCATTGGAAGGTGTGCTGCTTGACGTCATTCCCGCGGGCCTGATCCAGACGAACGCGTATCTCCTGTGCGCGCCGGAACGTGGCGAGGCGCTGCTGATCGATGCCCCGGGTGATGTGTGGGCGGACGTGGGGCCGCTGCTCGAGGAGCGCAAGTGTCGCCTCGCGGAGCTTTGGATCACCCACGGGCATTGGGATCACACTCAGGGTGGCGCCGAGGTGGTTCGGCGGACCGGGGCCAAGGTCCGCGCGCACGTGGCCGACCGTCCGTTGATCGAGACGCCCGAGATCATGGAGCGCTTCATGGGCCAGCGCCTCAATCTGGAGGGCATGCGGGTGGATCATTGGGTGGGGGAGGGCGACGTGCTGGAAGCGCTCGGCCTCCAGGCCGAGGTCCGGCACGTGCCGGGGCACTGTCCGGGCAACGTGATCTTCCATTTCTCAACTCAGGGCGTGGTGTTCGTCGGAGACGCTCTGTTCCGCGGCAGCATCGGCCGCACGGACCTGCCGGGCGGTGATCACGAGCTGTTGCTGCGCTCGATTCGCGAGCGCATTTATACGCTGTCCCCGGCCACGCGCGTCCTTCCCGGTCATGGTCCGGCGACCACGGTGGCCGAGGAGCGCGGCAACAATCCCTATGTCCGCGGATAATCCCGAGCACGTCAGGTTCATGCGGCGGGCGCTCGAGCTCGCGCGCGGCGTCTGGGGGACGACCCATCCCAACCCCATGGTCGGCGCGGTGGTGGTGGAGGAAGGTGCGATCGTGGCGGAGGGAGCCACGGCGCCCGATGGCGGGCCGCACGCGGAGAAGGCCGCGTTGGCGGCGCTCGGCCGTGCCGCGCGGCCCGGCGCCACGCTCTACGTCACCCTCGAGCCTTGCTGTACCGAAGGGCGCACCGGCGCCTGCACCGATTCGATCCTCGCCGCCGGAATCCGCAAGGTCGTCGTCGGTGCGACCGATCCGAACCCGGCCCACGCGGGGCGCGGCTTCACGGTGCTGCGCGAACGCGGCGTAGACGTCGTGACTGGCGTGCTTGGGCGCGAGTGCACCGACCTCAACCTGATCTTCAACCATTGGATCACCACGGGCGGCCCGCTGATCGCGGCCAAGGTCGCCGCGACGCTGGACGGCAAGCTGGCCTGCCGCACGGGCGAGTCGCGCTGGATCACCAACGAGGCCTCGCGGGCCGACGTCCATCGCTGGCGCCGGTTGTTCCCGGGCATCGGCGTGGGCGCGATGACGGTGCTGAAGGATAATCCCCGACTCACGGCCCGGCTTCCGGGAGAGCCCGAATGGAGCCCCTGGCGTTTCGTCTTCGACGGGCTGCTGCGCACGGTCGTCGACAAGAATCCGCCCCACGTCTTCACCGACGAGTTCCGCGACCGCACCATCGTCGTGACCACCCCGCACGGCGGACTCGGCTACGTGCGCAAGCTGCGCGACGCCGGCATCAAGGTCTGGATCTTCGAATCCTCCACTCAGCGCGTGCCGATCGCCGACTTCCGCCGGCGGTGCGCCGAGGAGCGCATCCCGGGCGTCTTCATCGAGGGCGGCGCCCAGCTGATCAGTGAACTGATCCGCGTGCGCCAGCTCGACTACCTGTTTGCCTACCACGCGCCGCTCATCCTCGCCGACGAGAAGGCCAGGTCCATCCTCGGCGGCCTGCGCCCGGAACGGCTCGAGCACGGCGTGCGGCTCGAGGACGTCCGCCACGACATGTTCGAGGGTGACGTGCTGATGCGCGGTCGGGTCGTCTACCCGGAAAAGCTGCTCATCGACGAGACCGTGTTCGGCGTGCGCTGAACCGCCCCTTCCTGCCCCATGCCCCGTCCTGAGAACCTCCCGGGCCGCCTCCGGCGGTCCGCCCTGCCACTCTGCTTCCTCGTCGCGGCCGCCGCGGCGCCCGCCGCCGCGCCGGCTGAGGATTATCCGGCGCATCCGGACTCAATCGTCCAAGCCGGCGTGCCGAAGGGGGAGACGATCCGTTTCGTACTGGAGGGCTCCAAGGTGTTTCCCGGCACGAGCCGTGAAGTGTTCGTCTATGTGCCGCGCCAGTACGACCCCGCGCGCCCGGCCTGCGTCTACGTCAATCAGGACCGCGTGCAGTGGAACGCCCCGGTGGTCTTCGACAACCTCATCGCGCGCGGCGAGATCCCCGTGCTCATCGGGGTGTTCGTCGCTCCCGGCGTGGTGAGGGCGGCCCAGCCGGCGGCCGCGCTCGACCGTTTCAACCGCAGCTTCGAGTACGACGGCCTGGGGGATGCCTACGCGCGCTTCATCCTCGACGAGCTCCTGCCGTTCGTGGAAACGCGGCAGGCGTCGGACGGACGCCCCCTGCGGCTCTCGCGCCGCGGTGAGGACCGCGCGATCGGCGGGTCCAGTTCCGGCGCGATCGCGGCGTGGACGGTCGCCTGGGAGCGTCCGGATGCGTTCAGCCGGGTTTTCAGCGCGATCGGAACTTTCGTCTCCCTGCGGGGCGGCGACCGTTACCCGGGCCTGATCCGCAAGTACGAGCCGAAGCCGATCCGGGTGTTCCTGCAGGGCGGCTCCAATGACAACAACATCTACGGCGGCGACTGGTGGATGGCTAACCAGACGATGCAGCGCGCCCTCGAGTTCGCGGGTTACGACGTGCGCCACGTCTGGGGGGAGGGCGGCCACAACGGCAAACACGGCACAGCGCTGTTTCCCGACGCAATCCGCTGGCTGTGGCGCGATTGGCCCAGGGCCGTCCAGCTCGCCGCTCCCACGCGCAACACGGTGCTCTCCACGATCCTGATCCCGGGCGAGGGGTGGCAGTTGGTGTCCGAGGGGCACCAGTTCACCGAGGGGCCGGCCGTGAACGCCGCCGGGGAGGTCTTCTTCAACGACCTGCGCGCCGGCCGGACCCTGCGCGTCGGCTCCGATGGCAAGGTCTTGGAAGTGCTCGCGGATTCCCGTCGCGCCAACGGCCAGCATTTCGGACCCGACGGCCGCCGCTACGCCGTCGCCACGCAGGACCAGGAGGTCGTCGCCTACGATGCTTCCGGCGTGAAGTCCGTCCTCGCGCGCGGCATCGCCGGCAACGACCTCGTGGTCGCGCGCAACGGCGACGTGTACGTCACGAACCCGCCGGCGGGCAGCTCCAACGAACCGAGCAAGGTCTGGCTGCTCCGGCCGGGCAAGGAGCCGGCGGTGGTCGACGCCGGGCTGCGGTTCGCCAACGGCGTGACGCTGTCGCCCGACCAGACGCTGCTCTACGTCGCCGACTACCGCTCGCACTGGGTCTACAGCTACCAGATCCGCCCCGACGGCACCCTGGCCCACAAGCAGCGCTACTTTCACCTGCATGAACCGGACGACGAGGACATGACCTTCGCCGACGGTCTCCGCTGTGACCGCGAGGGGCGGCTCTACGTCGCGACGCGGCTCGGCATCCAGGTGTGCGACCAAGCGGGGCGCGTGAACGCGATCATCCCAGTGCCCAACGGCCGCGTCTCCAACCTCTGCTTCGGCGGGGCGCGCTTCGACACGGTCTACGCCACCTGCAGCGACAAGGTCTATCGGCGCCGTCTCAACGCCGTAGGAGCGAACGGCTGGGACGTGCCGCACAAGCCGGCGGCGCCCCGGCTTTAGCGCTCGCGACGTCCTGGGCGGATCGGGCCGGAGCCGGACGCAAGCGCGGCGTTGCTTCGGCGCCGCGGGTCGTGCGTCATCCGCCCTCAACGCCCCGCAACCCACGCCCCCGTCGCGCCGTCCTTCCCGCATCCATGCTTCCCTTCGCCCTCACGATCTTCACCGGCGCGTTCCTGCTGTTCCAGGTGCAGCCGCTCATCGGCAAGTTCATCCTCCCTTGGTTCGGGGGCGGGCCCGGAGTCTGGACGACGTGCCTGCTGTTCTTCCAGACGGTGCTCCTCGCGGGATATGCCTACGCGCATTTCTCGACATCGCGCCTCACGCCGCGCCGGCAGGTCATCCTGCATGTGTTTCTCCTTGTCGCCGCGCTCGCGCTGTTGCCGGTGACGCCTTCCGAGGCCTGGAAGGACCGGTTGGGTGGGGATCCCAACCTGCGGATCCTCCTGCTGCTCGCGGCCACCATCGGCCTGCCGTATTTCGTGCTCTCCTCCACTGGCCCCCTGATGCAGCGCTGGTTCAGCGAGACCAACCCGGGCGTCTCTCCCTACCGCCTCTACGCTCTGTCCAACGTGGGCTCGCTCCTCGCGCTGCTCAGCTACCCCGCCTTTTTCGAGGTCAAGTTCTCCCGCTTGGCGCAGGCCGGGATGTGGTCGGCCGGCCTCGCCTTCTTCGCGGTGCTCTGCGGCGTCTGCGCGTGGATCCTCTGGCGCGGGGCGCCGGCCGCCGGGGGTACGCGTGACGCGGCCGGTGCCGCGCCGGGTTCGGCGGCCGCGGAGGATGCGCCGCCGTCCGCCACCGACCGTTTCCTGTGGATCGTGCTGCCCATGGTCGCGTCGGTCCTGCTCCTCGCGACCACCAACAAGCTCTGCCAGGAAGTCGCGGTCATCCCGTTCCTCTGGGTCCTGCCGCTCGCCCTCTATCTGCTGACCTTCATCGTCTGCTTCGACCACGCCCGCTGGTACCACCGGGGAGTGTTCACAGCGCTCCTGGTCGTCGGCATGGCGGTCGCGGCACAGATCCTGCCGTCGGGCACCGACGTGCCGATGCGCCTGCAGATCGTCGCCTACAACGTCGTGCTGTTCCTCGCCTGCATGGTCTGCCACGGCGAACTCTACCGGCTCAAACCAGCCCCCGCCCGGCTCACCTCCTACTTCATGCTCATCTCGCTCGGCGGTGCGCTGGGCGGCTTCCTGGTCGCGATCGTCGCGCCCGCGGTCTTCAGCGACTACCGTGAGCTGCAGCTCGGCCTCTGGCTCCTGAGCTACCTGCTCGGCGTGCTGTGCTTCCGGCATCGCAGTCGCGAGATCGGGCTGTCGGCCGCGATCGGTGCGGTGGGAGTCGTCGCGGTGCTGCCTTGGCTGAGCTCCGCGTTCGACGGCGGCCGCGGCCTTGGCACGGAGTACCTTGAGTTCGGACGCGACCGCTGGCCCTACCTCGCGGCGGGCGTGGCGGCGTTCCTGGCGGGCGCCTTCGACTTCCGCCGGCTCCGGCTCTCCGCGGAGTGGCAGCCGCGGCTCGCGGGTTTCGTCATGGCGCTCAGCGTGGGGCTCGGCGCGGTCTTCGTCATCAACTGGGAGGACCGGCGCAGCGACCAGGTCCTCAGCGCATCCCGCAATTTCTACGGCACGCTCAAGGTCATCAATTACAACGCCGATGACGAGGAGGAGAACTACCACCTGCTGCTGCACGGCGCGACGACCCACGGGATCCAGTTCGTCCGGCCCGACAAGGCGGTTATACCCACGACCTATTACGCCGACGCCAGCGGCGTGGGCCTCGCGATCAACCAGTTACCGCAGTCTCCCCGCCGCATCGGACTCGTGGGTCTCGGCACGGGGACGCTCGCCGCCTACGCGCGGAAGGGCGACTACCTGCGGATCTATGAGATCAATCCGGACGTCGATGAACTCGCGCGGAAGCACTTCCGCTACCTCGATTACACGCAGGGGAAGGTCGACGTGGTCATGGGCGACGCGCGGGTGATGATGGAACGCGAAGTCGCCCGCGGCGAGGGCCAGCGCTTCGACTTGCTCGCGCTCGACGCCTTCAGCAGCGACGCCATTCCCGTCCATCTTCTCACGCGCGAGGCCTTCCAGACCTACCTGCGCCACCTGCGCCCCGATGGTGTCATCGCCGTGCACATCTCCAACCGTTACCTCGACCTGCGCCCCGTGGTGGAGCGCCTCGCCGCCGAATTCGGGCTTTCCTCGGTCTGCATCTCGGAGGACAGCGAGGCCAATTGGTGGGTCTACGCGACGACGTGGGTTCTCCTGTCGCGCGACAAGGCCTTCCTCGAGTCGAACGAGATCCGCGCCGCCGCCGATACGCCTTCGGCGAAGGCGGACGGTCCGCTGTGGACGGACGACTTCGCCAGCCTCTACGCGATCCTCAAGTGAGGGGGGCGGCACGGGCGGGACTCACGCTCGTCGCGGTGGCCGGCTTCAGCGTGTTCGCCGCGGCTCCGGCCGATCCGCGAGCGGAAGCCTTGTTTGACGGCCGGTCGCTCGCGGGCTGGGTCCCGTCGGGTTTCGAGGGAGAGCGCGGGGTGCGGCTGGAGCGTGATTTCGAGCCGGGCCGAGCGGCGATCGTGATCGAGGCCGGTACCACGCTGGCGGGCATCACCTCGACGCTGGGCTCGCGGCTTCCCCGGATGAACTACGAGGTCGCCTTCGAAGCCATGCGCGTGGCGGGTGGGGATTTCTTCGGCTCGCTGACCTTTCCGGTGGGCAACGCCGCCTGTACGCTCGTTTTGGGAGGATGGGGCGGGACCGTCGTGGGCCTCTCGAACGTCGACGGTATCGATGCTTCCGGCAATGAGACGACGCGGGAAAGGGAGTTTGCCGACCGCCGCTGGTACCGCGTCCGGGTGCGGGTCACGGCGGATCACGTGGAGGCGTGGATTGACGCCGACAAGGTGGTGGATTTCCCGACTGCCGGACGGAGGCTCAGCCTCCGTCCCGGTGGCATCCAGAAGTCGCTGCCGCTGGGTATATCCTCCTACATGACGAAGTCCGCTGTGCGTGGCATCACGTTGACCCGGCTTTGAAGGTGCGTCCGCGGGCGGTCATGGGGCGTAGCAAAGGCATGCTCACTTTCCGCGTTTTCCCGGCCTGTCTGGCCCTGCTGCTGCCGTCGTTTCCTGCCCAGTCTCCGGCCGTGGAAAACTCCGCCGTCTGGCCGCAGTGGCGCGGCCCGGCGCGCGATGGCCAGGTGTCCGGGCCCGCGTGGCCGCGTCGCCTCGGCGAAGCGGAGGTGCGTTCGATCTGGCGCGTTCCGCTCGGGCCCGGTTACTCGGGGCCGATCGTCTCCGAGCGGGCGGTGTTCGTCACCGAGACCGTGAACAAGAAAACCGAGGTGGTGCGGGCGTTCGACCGCCGTACGGGCTCGGAGTTGTGGCGCCATGAATGGGCCGGCGCGATCTCGGTGCCGTTCTACGCCAAGTCCCGCGGTGACTGGATCCGGGCCACGCCGGCGTTCGACGGTGAAACGTTGTTCGTCGCCGGCATGCGCGATGTGCTGGTCGCGCTCGATGGCGTCTCCGGCAAGGAACGCTGGCGCATCGACTTTGTCGGCAAGTACGGAACTTCCGTGCCTGACTTTGGCCTGGTCTGCTCACCGCTGCCCGACGGTGACTCGGTCTACCTGCAGGCTGCCAACTCCGTCGTCCGCATCCGCAAGGCCGACGGGGAAGTATTGTGGCGTTCCTTCGAGGGTCGCGCCGGCGTGATGTCTGAGGGCTGCTTCTCCTCCCCGGTGATCGCGACGATCCGCGGTGAACGTCAGCTCGTCGTGCAGTCGCGCGAGAAGCTGGCCGGCCTTGCCCTGTCCGATGGTCGGATGCTTTGGAGCCAGTCCGTGCCCTCGTTCCGCGGGATGAACATCCTCACGCCCACCGTTGTCGGCGACGCCGTGTTCACCAGCAGCTACCAGAACAAGGGCTGGCTCTACGAGGTCACCCGCGACGGCGAGGTTTGGGGCGTGAAGGAGCTTTGGAGCAGCACCGCCCAGGGCTACATGTCCTCGCCGATCGTGATCGGCGGACACGCTTACCTGTATCTGGCCAATAACCGCTTCACGTGCGTCAACCTCGCCACGGGGGAGCGCACCTGGACTTCCGATGCCTTCGGCAAGTACGTGAGCTTGGTCGCCCAAGGGAACCGCATCCTCGGGCTCGATGAGCGTGGCATCCTGCTGCTCATCGAGGCCGACCCGAAGGAGTTCAGGCTCATCGGGCAGCACAAGGTCGCGGAATCCGAGGCGTGGGCCCATCTCGCCATCTGCGGCGACGAAGTCTTCGTCCGAGAATTGAAGGCGATGTCCGTCTTTCGCTGGAAGGACGGTCAGCCCGAACGCGTGGCTTCAGCCGGTTCGCCCTGACGCCGCCCGCTCTGTCGCGAGGCCGAGTTCCAGCAGGTGCGCAACGCGGTCGGCGTCGTGCACGCAACCTCCCCAAGTCCCGCCGCTGGCGGCTTGGAGCGCCGCCCACAGGCGGGTGTCGGCCGGCACCCGGGGATCCGGTTTCAGGTTAGGATGCAGTCCCCGCGCCATGAATGCGTCGGCATCCCGGGTGGCGACGTTCACTTCTCCGGCGAGGCCGCGGGTGTCGATCCGCAGCTCAATCACGTCGCCGTCGCGCACGCGGCCGATCGGTCCTCCTGCCCAGGCGTCGGGGCTGACGTGTCCCACGCAGGCGCCGGTGGAGACGCCGGAGAAGCGTCCGTCGGTGATGAGGGCCACGCGCTGGCCGTCACGCAGGTACTTGAGCGCGGAGGTGATCTGGTAGGTTTCCGGCATGCCGGAGCCGGGGCCGATGCCGATCAGCACGACGACGTCTCCGGGTTGGAGCCGTCCGGCCTTCACCGCGGCGATCGCGGCGGCTTCCGAGGTGAAGACCCGGGCCGGTCCGCGATGCCGGTAGATGCCATCGGCCCCGACGAGTTCGGGTGCGATCGCGGTGCTCTTCACCACGGCGCCCTCGGGCGCGAGGTTGCCCCGCAGAAACGTGATGGTGCTCGTGAGGCCCCGCCCGCGGGCCGTATCCGGTGACAGGATCACGTCGGTCGCGTCGATGCCGTCGAGTTCCCGCAGGCGCGCGCGGAGCCGGGCGCGGCGGGGGGAGTTTTCCCACCAATCCAGATTTTCGCCGAGCGTTCGTCCGCTCACGGTGCGGGCTTCGGTCCGCAGCAAGCCCGCGGCGCGCAGGTGCAGCATCACCTCCGGCACGCCGCCCGCGAGGAATACCTGCACGGTCGCGAAGTGTCGCGGGCCGTTGGGCAGTACGTCGACGAGGCGGGGCACGCGGCGGTTGATGTCCGCCCAATCGGCATCGGTCGGTCGCGGCAGGCCCGCCGCATGCGCGATCGCGGGCACGTGCAGGAGGAGGTTGGTGGAGCCGCCGAAGGCGGCGTGCGCCACCATCGCGTTGTGGAGCGCGTCGGGGGTCAGGATGTCGCGCGTCGTCTTGCCGGCGAGGTCGAGCGCGAGCAGCGCCCGCGCTGACCGGCGAGCGAGGTCGCGCCAGATCTCGGCGCCGGAGGGACTGAGTGCCGAGTGGGGAAGGGCGAGGCCGAGGGCCTCCGCCACCACCTGGCTGCTGGCGGCGGTCCCCATGAACTGACAACCCCCGCCGGGCGAACCGCACGCGCGGCAGCCCATGTCGGCGGCATGTTCAAGCGTCACTTCGCCGCGGGCGAAGCGGGCCGCGAGGGTCTGCACCTTGGCGGTGTCTTCCGCGTCCCGCGAGAGGAGGGTCACCCCGCCGGGGACAAGTACCGTCGGCAGGTCCGGGCAGCCGGCCAGCGCCATGAGCATCGCCGGCAGGCCCTTGTCGCACGTGGCGACGCCGAGCACCCCGCGCCGGGTGGGGAGGGACCGGATCAGGCGGCGGAGCACGACGGCCGCGTCATTCCGGTACGGGAGGCTGTCGAGCATCCCGGCGGTGCCGTTGGTGCGGCCGTCGCAGGGGTCGCTGACGTAGCCGGCGAACGGCGTCGCGCCGGCCGCGGAAAAGGTGCGGGCGGCTTCCTCCATCAGGAGGCCCACCTCCCAGTGTCCCGTGTGGTACCCGAGCGCGACCGGCGTGCCGTCGGGTGCGCGGATCCCGCCCTGCGTGCTGAGGATGAGGAACTCGCGGCCGCGCAGCCGCGTCGGATCCCAGCCCATGCCGGCGTTCTGGGTGAGCCCGAAGAGGTCGCCGCTGCTCATGCGCGCGAGTTGCGCCCCGTCGAGCGGGAGCCGCCCAGCCGGCCCCGGCGCGGTCGTGCGCAGGTCGAAGATCGCGTCACCGGGTGTGTCGAGGATCGGATCCATGAGGGGACTTCAGGGGAGTTGCTCGGGAGGCTCCCGCACCCTCGCGCCTGACGCCTCGCGAAGGCAATCCGCATCCGTGGACGAACCTTTCCCTGCGGCAGCGAGGGTCTTGGAGCGCGTATTGGCCGCGTGCGACCGCGGTGCCATCCCTTCCCCGGGCGAGGGCTGACGCGTGTCAGCAGGTGCGCCGCCCGGGATTCCGGCGCACCATCCTTTTCGGCCGCCTTAGGAGGCAGCCTTCGGTGTCTCGGCGAGCGCGGCGTCGAACGCAGCGAGCATCGCGGCGATCGTCTGGTCGGTCTCGTCGCCCATGTTCGAGATGCGGAAGGTCTTCCCCTTGAGCTTGCCGTACCCTCCGTCGATCACGAGCCCGTGCTTCGACTTAAGGGTCTTGTTCAGCGCGGCCAGGTCGTAGCCGAGGTTGTTGGCGAAGCAGTTGAGCGTCACTGAGCCGTGGCCCGGGGGCGGGAACATCGTGAAGCCCTTGGCGAGGACGTGATCGCGCACGGTGCGGTTCAGGCGGGCGTGGCGCGCGTGGCGGTTGGCGATACCCTCGGCCCGGATGTCCTCAAGCTTCGACTGCAGAGCGTAGATGAGGGAGATCGCCGGCGTGCTCGGCGTCATGCCCTGCTCGTGGTTCTTCTGGAACTCGACGAAGTCGAAGTAATAGCCGCGGCCCTCGGTCTGGGCGGCGCGGGCGAGGGCGCGGGCGGAGACGGAGACGAGCGCCAGGCCGGGGGGCAGGGCGAGGGCCTTCTGCGAGCCGGTCACGAGCACGTCGATTCCGAGCTCATCCTTCGGGATGGGCATCGCGCTGAACGAACTGACGGTGTCGACGATCGAGATGACGTCGGGAAAGTCGCGCAGGACCTTCATGATCGCCGGCAGGTCGCTCATGCAGCCGCAGGAAGTCTCGTTGTGGATGAGGGTCAGCGAATCGTAGGCGCCGGTCGCGAGTTCGCGGCGCACCGCCTCGGGGTCGACGGGTTTGCCCCAGTCGAAGCGGAGGGCGGTGGCCTGCTTGCCGGCGCGCAGGGCGACGTCGTACCACTTGTCGGAAAACGCGCCGTTCATGCAGTTGAGCACCTTGCGCTGCGTGACGTTGCGGATGGCGCCTTCCATCACTCCCCATGCGCTGCTGGTCGAGAGGTAGACTCCGTCCTTCGTGCCCATCAGAGCCTGCAGGTCGGGCTGGATCGACTGGTATAGCGCGACGAAATCGGTGCTGCGGTGCCCGATCATGGGCCGCGCCATGGCGCGGAGGGTCTTCTCGGAGACGGCGATCGGGCCGGGGATGAACAGTTTGTAGCTCATGTTGGTTTGGCTCGGGCCCGGGCTTGGCCGCGCGCCGCGGATGCGGCTGACGTGGGTCGACCCCGACCGCGAGGCTGATGGTGAAGGGATTCCGGCGCTGGGCCGAAGGGCGGAAAACAGTTTACGCCCGCCGGCGCGTCAACCTTACGTTTTTCCCGCGGGACCCATGTTGCAACTTTGGCTGAAACGACGGCTCAACGAGCTCGAACTCTTCACGGTGGACGTGATCTACGGCCGGCGCGCAGGCGCGGGGACGGCGCTGTACGGCGGCTTCCTGCAGGCGCTCTCCTGGCTGTTCAGCGGCATCACGCAGGCCCGCCTCTGGCTGTACCGCCACCGCATCCTCCATGACCAGCCGCTCGGCTGCCTCGTGGTGGTCGTCGGCAACCTCACCGTCGGCGGCACTGGCAAGACTCCCGTCGTGGAGAAGCTCGCGCGCGCGCTGCGCGACCGTGGGCGCAAGGTCGCGATCCTCAGCCGCGGCTACAAGAGCAAGTCGCCCCCGCTCTGGCGGCGCGCGTGGTGGGCGCTCACTCATGCCGAGCCGCCGCCGCCCCGCGTGGTGAGCGATGGCGAGCGCGTGCTGCTCGACAGCGAGCAGGCGGGCGACGAACCGTACATGCTGGCTCGCAACCTGCCGGGCGTGGTGGTGCTGGTGGACAAGAACCGCGTGAAGGCGGGCGCGCACGCGATCCGGCGCTTCGGGTGCGACACGCTGGTCCTCGACGACGGCTTCCAGTACCTGCCGCTGAAGGGCAGCCTTAACCTGCTGCTCGTCGACAAGACCAACCCGTTCGGCAACGGCCATCTGCTGCCGCGCGGCATCCTCCGCGAGCCGGTGAAGCATCTGCGGCGCGCCGACTATATCTTCCTGACCAAATCGAACGGCCGGCCCGACACCGAACTCGAGCGGATCATCGCGGAGCATAATCCGCGGGCCGACGTCATCGAGTGCGCCCACCGGCCGCAGTACCTTCGCCGCCTGGGCGCCGCGGTTGATGATCCATCCTCGCGGCGGCCGTTGTCGTTCTTGCAGGGACGCAGGGTCGTCGCCTTCAGCGGCATCGCCACGCCCGAGAGCTTCGAGAAATTCCTGCGTGACCTTGGCGCGTCTCTCGTGGCCCGGGAGCGTTTCCTTGATCACTATCGCTTCGGGGAGGAGGACCTCGCCGATCTCTTCGAACTGGCGCGGCGCGAGGGGGCCGAGTGTCTCGTCACCACGGAGAAAGACGCGGTGCGCATCAGCGAGCGGGTCGCCTGCCCGCTGCCGCTTTATTACCTACGCCTGGAGATCGAGATCCTCCGTGGTGCGGGCGATTTCGACGACGCCGTTTCGCGCATCTGCTTCGGAGCGAACCGTCCCGCGCGCACTCCGGTCTGAGGCGGCGGGATTTCCCCTTGCGGACGGTTCCGGGCGCGCCCGTTATCTGCGCTCATGATCATCGACCCCCGCTACGCTCAGCTGGCGGCCGGGCTGACCGGCTTCTCCACTTCGCTCGCAAAGGGCGAGCGCGTGCTCATTGACGCGTTTGACATCCCCGACGCGATGGTGATCGCGCTCGTCCGCGCGGTCCGGGCCCGCGGGGCGCATCCCTACGTGCAGATCCACCGCGCGCGGATCACGCGGGAGCTGGCGCTCGGCGCGGAGGAGGCGCAGTTCTCCGTGCACGCCGACGTCGAGCTGGCGAGGATGCAGCGCATGGACGCGTACATCGCCATGCGCGGCTCCGACAACATCTTCGAGTCGTCCGACGTGCCCGCGCCCAAGGTGCAGCTCATCTCGCGCCTGATGAAGCCGGTGCTCGATCACCGTGTCGGCAAGACGAAGTGGGTGGTGCTGCGCTGGCCGAGCGCGGCGATGGCGCAGCAAGCGGGCATGAGCACGGAGGCGTTCGAGGACTTCTACTTCAAGGTCTGCACGCTCGATTACTCGCGGATGGTGCCCGGCATGAAGGCGCTCGCCGACCTCATGCGCCGCACCGACCGGGTGCACATCAAGGGGCCCGGCACCGACCTCCGCTTCTCGATCAAGGGCATCGGCGCGCAGCCCTGCGGCGGACTGCGCAACATTCCCGACGGCGAGGTCTTCACCTGCCCGGTGAAGGACAGCGTCGAGGGACATGTGCAGTACAACGCGCCGACCGTCTATCTCGGCACCTCCTTCGACAACATCCGGCTCGCATTCCGGGCGGGTCGCATCGTCGAGGCTACGGCGAACAACACGAAGCGCCTCAACGAGATCCTCGACAGCGATGCCGGCGCGAGGTTCATCGGTGAGTTCGCGATCGGCTTCAACCCGCACATCCGCGAGCCGATGCGCGACATCCTGTTCGACGAGAAGATCGCCGGTTCCTTCCACTTCACCCCGGGCCAGGCCTACGACAAACCTGGCAATGGCAACAAGTCGCAGGTCCACTGGGACATGGTGTGCATCCAGCGTCCCGAGTACGGCGGCGGCGAGATCTGGTTCGACGGCAAGCTCATCCGCAAGGACGGTGTCTTCCTTCCCAAGGCCCTGCAGAAGCTCAACCCCGAGCACCTGCTCGGCGCGGGAGCCTGATGCGGGACTTCATTCAGGCGCTGCCCAAGACCGAGACGCACCTGCACGTCGAGGGGGCGCTGCCCTATGAGCTGCTGGTGCAGCTTGATCCGGCGCGCTGGCGGCCCGACCCGGAGTTCCGCGCGCGTGCCTACCGCTACGCGTCGTTCCCCGACTTCGAGCGAATCCTGCTCGAGCACGCCTTGCCGTGGTTCGTTTCGGCCGATCGCTACCATGAGGCGGCGCGGCTGATCTTCGCGAAGCACGCGGCTCAGAACGTCCGCTACGTCGAGACGAGCTTCCACCTGCCGGTGACGCGCTTTATCGGCGTGCCCGGCCCGGAGATCATCGCCGCCATCCGCTCCGCTGCTCCCGCGGGCCTCGAGGTGCGGGTTTTCGCCGGCATGCTGCGCACCGACTTCGCCGGCGAACTGCGGCCGGTCATTGACCGACTGCACGAATGGGAAGAACTGGCCGGCGTCGACCTGCACGGCCATGAGACGCAGGCGACTCCGCCCGACGCGGCGGCGGTCTGGGCCCGCCTCCGGGCTGCGGGCAAGGTGACCAAGTGCCACGCGGGAGAGTTCGACGGTCCCGGCAGGGTGCGCGAGGCGATCGAGACGCTCGGCGTACGGCGCATCCAGCACGGTGTGCGGGCCATCGAGGATCCCGCGGTGGTCCGCCTCGCCGCTGAGCGTGGCGTGTCCTTCGACGTCTGTCCGCTCAGCAATGTCGGCCTGCGGGTCGTGCCGTCGCTGCGGGAGCACCCCATCCGGCGCCTGCTTGCCGCCGGCGTGCGCTGCACGGTGAGCACGGATGATCCGCTCTGCTTCGCCAATTCCCTCACCGAGGAGTATGCCGCGCTTGCCGAGGAACTCGCCTTTTCCCGCGCCGAGCTCGCGGCCATCGCGCGCAACGGCTGGGAAGTGGCCGACGTCCCGGTCGGCATGCGGCGCGAAATGCTGGCGACGATCGAACGCCTCGTCGCGGCGCCCTGATCATGGAGACGCCCCAGGAACTCGTCGTGGCTGAGGGAGCCCGTGCCGTCCGTGCTGATCGCGTGCTGGCCGCGGCCTTTCCGGAGCACAGCCGCACCGCGCTGCAGCGGGCCTTCGACGCCGGCCTCGTGCGGCGCGGCGGCACGGTGATCTCGCGCGACACTGCGGTCGCGGGCGGCGACCGCCTCGAGTTCGTCTTGCCCGACGTGGCCCCGACTGACCTGAAGCCGGCCGACATCCCCCTCGACGTGCTGTACGAGGACCGGCACCTGCTCGCGGTCAACAAGGCTTCCGGGATGATCGTGCATCCCGGCGCGGCCACGGGTGAGGATACCTTGGTGCACGCGTTGCTCTCCCATTGCGCGGGCACCCTGAGCGGTATCGGCGGCGTCGAGCGGCCGGGCATCGTCCACCGCCTCGACAAGGAGACCACCGGCGTGATCGTCGTCGCGAAGACCGATCAGGCCCACCGCGCGTTGGCCGACCAGTTCGCGACTCGAACGCTGACCAAGGAGTACGTCGCGCTCGTCTCGGGTGTTCCACAGCTGCTGAGCGGCACGATCGACCGCGCGATCGGGCGCCACCCGGTTCACCGCCACCGGATGACGGTGGGAGAGGGGGGCAAGCCGGCGCGCACCGATTGGGAACGCGCGGAGACGTTCGGCGACCTGGCGGCGCTGGTGCGTTGCCGAATCTTCACCGGTCGCACCCATCAGATCCGCGTGCACCTGAAGTCGCTCGGTCACCCGATCCTCGGGGACGCGCTCTACGGCTGGAAACCTGAACCCCGCCTCAAGGAGCAGCCGGCCCGCGTCATGCTCCACGCCGAGCACCTCGTCCTCATGCATCCGGCTACGGGGCGAGAACTCGACCTGCGCGCGCCGCTGCCGGAGGATTTTTCCAAAGTCATCCGCGCGCTGCGGCGGGCGGCCAAAGCGGCGCGTTGAAGACGCCTCAGAGGTCCGGTGACGGCCGGTAGCGGCGGCCGGAGATCGCGCCGGGTCCGGTCCGTTCACTCAGGCGCTTGATCTCGTCGAATTGCTTCTGGGTGATGAGGCGTCGCGGAAGTCGGCGCTCGGCCTCGGCGACGAGGCGCGCGCGGTCGTCGTCGTCGGGCTCATGCGGTTCCCACGAGGTGTGGTGGCCCTGGTGGCGCGTCCACTCGATGTTCCCGCCGTGGATCACGGCGCTGACTTCGAATTTGCGGCCTTCCGCGTCCCGGTTCCACCAGCCGAACTCGATGCTCATCGCCCTAGTTCCTCGTTTTTCGCCGGCGGGGCGGCGAGCGGAAACTCGCCGAGCGTGGGTCCCAACCGGAACTCTCCGGAGTTGAGCACGATCGCGCGGACCTTCACGCAATCGTCGGAAACGTCCACCGCGGCTGGGTTCAACGGCAGGGTGAAGGACCCCGTGTTGACCACGTGGCGGCCGCAGGGTTGCAGCCAGATCCCGCGGTGGTGGGTGTGGCCCGTGATGATGAAGCGTGCCGCCGGCTTGTGACGCCGAGCCAGTTCAGCCGCCCTCGAAGGGAGGCTGCGCCATGCGGCCAGCACCAGGGCGATCCGGTGCGGTGGCCAGACGGTGTCAGCCAGGTATCGCATGATGAAGCGAAGCCGATGGCGCTCGGCTTGGTGCCTCTGCGGGATGCCATGCGCGACGCGACGGTGGATGGCCAGCAGTCGGTCGAGGTCGTCTCGAGATCCTGGTTCCCGGGCGCGCTCCGCTGCGATGCGCCGTCCGGCGTCGGCGGCGTCGCGGCTCCACGGGACGATATTGTCGAAGAGGAT
>JACCDP010417527.1_pt1 | contig 31084 bp, 17 predicted proteins | sample 7445841 | NCBI WGS metagenome assembly JACCDP01 (sample SAMN15323441, study PRJNA562643) | freshwater metagenome | isolation source: river surface water | place: USA:Blue River Watershed | collected 2017-08-17 | reverse complement strand
TGGTGGACCCTACTGGACTCGAACCAGTGACCTTTTCCATGTCAAGGAAACGCTCTAACCAACTGAGCTAAGGGTCCGTAAAAAAGGAGGCGGAGTAACGCGTTCGTCGCAGGGTAGCGCAAGGAAAAATCTAGCGATCTACCCCCGAATCGCCGGACCCGAAGAACGCCAACGCGGCGTTCCGGTCGCGGGCGATTTGGGCGCCGAGTTCCGCCACATCGGCGAAGCGGTGCTCAGGCCGGAGAAATGCCAGCCATTCGACGGTGATTTCATCGCCTTCACCCCACGGACAGCCGCCGAGCACGTGCACCTCGAGCCGCGGGTCCGCGGCGTTTTCCACGGTGGGCCGCAATCCGTAGTTGGCCACCCCCGCGAGGGGAACCGCTGAACCGGAGCCGGACACCCGAACCGCGTAGACACCGAAGCGCGGGGCGGCGGCTGGCGCCCACGGGAGGTTGAGCGTGGGAAAACCAATCGTGCGACCGAGCCGTTTACCTCCCATGACCCGTCCGAGGGCCTGATACGGGTAACCGAGGCGTGCGTTCACCGCAGTGACCTCGCCCGCCGCCAACAGGCCACGGATAGCCGTGCTGCTGATCGGCTCCCCGTCGAGATTAACCCGGGCGGTGCTGAAAACATGGAGGCCGAGACCCCGTCCAGCAGCAACCATCGAGGAAACATCCCCCTCCCTACCCCGTCCGAAGCGGAAATTCTCGCCGACGTGCACAGCTACCAAACCGGGCAGGTGCCCTCGAAGCCAAGGCAGGAACTCAGAAGACTCCAGCGCCGCGAGCGCGGGATCGAATCCCTGGGTGATAACCGCATCGACGCCGAGGCGCAGCAGGAGCGCGGCTTTGGTTTCGGCGTCCTGCAGCAGCGGCGTGGCACGACCGGGACGAAGGACGGCGCTCGGGTGCGGCCAGAAAGTGAGCACGGCGGAAAGCCCGCCCTCCCCGCGCGCGGACTGCACCGCGGATTCGACGACGGCGCGGTGGCCGAGGTGAACGCCATCGAACATGCCGATCGCTAGGTGCAACGGTCGCGCGGGAAACCGCGCGGAAGCGATGCCTTCAAGACGAGCGGGGGGCTGCATGGTCGCGTCAATAAAACCCCTTCAGCCGCCGCGTGCGCCAACCGCCAGTCCATGCCTCCATTCACAGAAGGTCCAACGCACGGAGGAAAGATTCATGGCCGTGTTCCACTTTTGATAAGCACGAGCGAATAAAAGCCCGCGTTCGCTCGCCGGAGCGTCGCTCACACCCACCGCAAAGTCATCCGGAGAATCCGAGTCCATCCGTGTCGATCCGTGGTTAAACCCCGCCGAAAAACCTCACAGCGCGATGCTCGGCACGGCGTCGCGCGGAGCGATCAGGCGTTTCTCTATTTCCGGCAGGCTGAGGGCGTTGATCTGGTCGAGGGTCAGGGCCTGCGAGACGTGGAATTTATCGCTGGCGGTGCGCCGCAACGCCGCGAGGTGCGCGCCGCAGCCAAGCTTGCGCCCCAAGTCATGGGCGAGGGTACGAACGTAGGTGCCCTTGGTGCACCGCAGGCGGAAATCGAGGCGCGGCAGCGCAAACCGCGTGATTTCCCAGCTCATGACGCGGATGAAACGCGGCTCGCGCTCGACCTCCTCGCCCCTGCGGGCGCTTTTGTAGAGCGGCACGCCATCAATCTTCACGGCCGAGTACATCGGCGGCGTCTGGTACTGATCGCCAAGGAAAGACTGCACCGCCGCGAGGATATCCCCCTCCGTGAAAGCCGGCACAGGAAACGTCTCGAGCACCTCGCCCTCAGCGTCCTGCGTGTCGGTGACTTTTCCGAGCTCGATCGTGCCCTCGTACTCCTTGTCGAGGCTCATCAGGTACTGCGAAACCCGAGTGGCCTTGCCGACGAGGATGATGAGCAGCCCCGTCGCCATGGGATCAAGGGTGCCGGCGTGGCCGACGCGCTTCATCCGAAGCTTGCCTCGCAGACGCGCGACCACGTCATGCGAAGTGTGGTCCGTCGGTTTGTCGACCAGTAGGATACCCTCCATCTCCCTCGGGGGCGTCAGCATGGCTCAGGAACTCCTCCCGGCGTCGACCCGGGCCAGGCCCTCGGCCATCGCGGAGACCAGGCGCGCGTGGAAACCGGCGGTGTCGCGTTTAAGGTGAAGCCCCGCGGCGCAGGCGTGTCCTCCGCCGCCGAAGCCGGCCGCGATGCGGTCGACCCGCGCCGCCTTGTCCTTGGCGCGCAGGCTGGCCTTGAAGGTGCCGTCGGCCCGCTCCTCGACCAACGCCGCGATCTCCACGCCGTCCATGCAACGGGCGTAGTCGACGAGGCCCTCGGTGTCCTCGGCGGTGGCTCCGGTCGCGGCGAAGATGCCGGCCGGCAGCGTGCCGACGCACACCCGGCCTCCGCACTCGAGGCGCAACGAGGCGAGAAATTCACGCAGCAACCGCAGCTTACCGATGGTCTCGCGCTCGTAGAGCTCGAAGCCGGCCTCGGCCGGGCTGGCACCGCGCGCGACCAATTCGCCGGCGAGCTCGAAACAACGCCGCGACGTTGCACCGAAACGGAACTGCCCGGTATCCGTGAGGATACCCGCATACAGGGCCCTCGCGGCGTCCCCGTCGATCGCGTGGCCTCCGTCGATCAGCACGCCGGCGAGGATCTCGCAGGTCGCCGCTGCGCCGGTGTCGATCAGGTTGACCGCTCCGAAACCGGCATTTGACAGGTGATGGTCGACCACACCGACGGGCGCCGGAAACCGGGCCTTCAGCCGCTCGCCGCCGCGGGCGTGATCGGCGCAATCGACGAAGACCGCGGCCCATTCCCGGGTACAGCGCAGCGCCTCCTCGAAGGGACGGAAGGGCGTCGAGCGCGCGAGGTACTCCAACCGCCGGGGAACCGGATCGGGATTCACGCACACCACCTCGTGGCCAAGCGAACCCAGGACGCGGGCGAGCGCCACCTGGGCGCCGATGCAATCACCGTCGGGCCGGGCGTGGCCGCAAACGGCGACCGGCCGGCCGGACAGCGCCGTGAGGAGTTCCGGGAAGCGCGGGGAAAGCGCAGGGAAGTAAACGGCCAAGCGCGCGCCCTCAGGAGGAGGCCGGCCGGGCCGGCGGGTGATCAAGCCGGTCGAGCGCGCTCAGGATGCGCGCGCCCCGGATCGCGGACTCATCAAGCATGAACTCGAACTTCGGCAGGTACTTGAGGACGATCCGGCGCCCGAGCTCGGCCCGGAGCTCGCCGGCCTTGGAGCGGATCCAGCGCAGTTTCGCCACCCCGGTTTCCTCGTCTCCCACCACGGCGACGAAGACGCGCGCATCGCGGAGATCGGGGGAAACCCGCACCTCGGAGATCGTCATCGCCACCGCCTCGGACTGGTATCGGCGGCGCAGGATGTCGCTGAGCTCGCGCTGCACGAGCTCGTTGACGCGGACGGTGCGGTTGCTCATCGGGACGGCAGGCGCGACCGGCGGGGCCGGCGGCGCTTCACAGGGAGGCGCGGACCTTCTGGACCTCGAAACACTCGATGACGTCGCCGGCGACGTAGCCGTTGAAGTCGTCCAGCTTGATACCGCACTCGAGGCCGGCGCGCACCTCGTTCGCGTCGTCCTTGAAACGCTTGAGCGTGGCGATCTTGCCCTCGTTGACGATCTCCCGGCCGCGGCGCAGGCGCGCGGAGGCGTTGCGGTTGATCTTGCCCTCGGTGACGAGGCACCCGGCGACGAAACCCTTGGCCAGCGGGAAGACCTGCCGCACCTCGGCGGCGCCGGTCTTGATCTCCTTGATGTCGGGGTCGAGCAAGTCGGCCATCATCTCGCGGACCTTGTCGCCCATCTCGTAGATGATCTCGAAGGTTTCAACGCGCACGCCGTGATGCTTGGCGAGCGGCGTGACCCCGTTCTCGAGGCGGGTGTGGAAACCGATGACGACGGAACCCGCGGCGCTGGCCATGAGGATGTCGTTCTTGGTGACGAGCCCGACCTCGATGGAAACGATCTCGAGCTGGACCTTGGTGCTCTTGATGCCCTCGAGGATATTGCGCACGGCCTCGGAGGAACCGAACACATCGGTCTTGATGATGACCTTGAGCGCCTTCGCCTGCGTGGCGGCGATGTTGGCGAAGAGCTGCTCGACGGAGACCTCCTTGGGCGCGGCGGCGGCCGTGGTGGCCTCCTTGCGCAGCCGCAACTGCTCCTCTTCGGCGAGCTTCTCGGCCTCGCGGGCGTTCTTGACCACGCGGAAAGTGGCGCCGCTGTCGGGCGTGCCGCTCCAGCCGATCACGCGCACGGGGGCGGCGGGCGGGGCCTCCTTCAGGTTACGCCCCTGATCGTCGAACATGGCGCGAACCTTCGCGTGGTTGGGCCCGCTGACGAGGGCATCGCCCACGCGCAGGGTGCCGCGCTGGACGATCACGGTGGCGAGCGGACCGCGTCCGAAATCGATCTCCGACTCGATGATCACGCCGCTGGCCTCCGCCTTCGGGTTGGCCTTCAGCTCAAGCACATCGGCCTGCAAAAGGATCATATCGAGCAACTCGGTGATGCCCTGATTCTTGATGGCGGCGACCGGCACGGTGATCGTCTCGCCGCCCCAATCCTCCGGGGCGATCCCCCGCTGCTGCATCTGGTTTTTGACCTGGTCGAGATTGGCGCCCTTCACGTCCATCTTGTTGACGGCGACGAGCAACGCGAAGCGATCGGGGTGGTTCTGCTTCTCAGCCAAAGCGATCTTCAGCGCCTCATCGGTCTGGGGCATGAAACCGTCGTCGGCGGCGACGACGAGGATCGCGACGTCGGTCACGCTGGCGCCACGGGCGCGCATTTTGGTGAACGCGGCGTGGCCCGGGGTGTCGAGGAAGGTGATCTTACGGCCGTTGAACTCGATCTGGTAGGCGCCGATGTGCTGCGTGATGCCACCAGCCTCGCCCGCGGCGACATTAGCCTTGCGGATGGCGTCGAGGAGGGAGGTCTTGCCGTGGTCGACGTGGCCGAGAATGCAGACCACCGGCGGACGGGCCGCGAGGTGCTTGGACTCATCCTCCTCCGGCTTCTTCTCCTTGCGCTCCTTGGCCGCAGCCTGCTGGGCGGCCGCGTCTCCACGGTGCTTGATCTCAAGCAGGAATCCGTACTTTTCGGCGACCTTCTGCGCGACGGACTCGTCGACCGTCGAGTTCATCGCCGCGAAACCGACGAGCTGGTTGAGCTCTGAAATCAGCTTGAACGGCTTTAGCCCTAGCGCGACGGCGAAGTCGCGGACCACGATCGGCGGCTTGAGATGAAGGACGCGGACATCGCCCTGCATCGTGGTGCGGATGACCGAAGCGGCGACCAACGGGGTGGGCGGCGGAGCGCCCGGCAGCGGAGGTGTCCGGGGAGCGGCGACCGCCGCCGGCGCCGAAATCCTCGGCGGCACCGCGGGGGGAGCGGCAGGCGTCTTGGCCGCGGGCGGCGCAAGGACCAGGGGCACCGAGGCCGCCACCGGAGACGGGATGGCCGGCGGGGCGACAACGGGAACAGGAGCGGCCGGGACCGGAGCCGGACGCAGTTGCACCGGAACAATCGGAGGGGTAGACGGCGCGGGCTTGGCCGGAACGGCGACGGAGACAGCGGGACGCGGCGCGGGGGCCGGGGCGCGCACGATCGGCGGCGGCACGGGGGCTGGCCGGGAAACTGGTGCGGGCGGGACAACCGGGGCCTTGGCTGCCGGAGGAGGCGGAGGGGGTGGCGCGACAGGGGCCGCAGCGGCGGCCGCGGCCTTCTGGGCGGCAAGCTTGGCCGCGGCGGCTACCTCCTTCTCGCGCTCGATGTCCTGCTTTGATTTTACGAACACCCCCGCAGGCAAACTCAACTTCGGCTCCGCGGCGGGAATGGCTGCCGCGGGAGCCTCCGGGGCCGGCGCGGCGGCCGCATTCTTCGCGGCGTACTCCTCCCGGAGCGCGGCGGCGCTGATCTTGTCCACCGTGCTCGACACCGACTTCACATCCGCGGCGATGATCTTTCGCTCCTTGAGGAGCGCGAGCATCTCCTTGTTGTCCAGGCCGAGTTCCTCGGCGAGCTTGTGGATGCGGATGCTCATGCAGGGTTGGTGGCGCGGGGACGGGAATCAGCTGGAACGGGAATTGAAGCGTTGAATGACGTCCGCGGCTTCCTCGGGCGAAAATCCGGACCCCTCGAGATCACCGGCCTCCACCCCCTCAAAGAGTTCGAGCGAGACAAAGCCGGCTTTGACCAGACGAAGCGCGAGGTCCTCGCCCACGCCGAGGCCGTTGACGAGCTTGCGCTTGGCGTCGCCCTCGGGATCGGCACCGACCGCGCGGAACTCCTCGATGTCTAGACGCCAACCGATCAGGCGGGAAGTGAGCCGCGCGTTTTGGCCCTTGCGGCCGATGGCGACGGCGAGGTCGTCGGTGGCGACCTTCAGAAGTATCCGGTGATTCTTCTCGTCGAGGATGATCTCACGCGGCAGGGCCGGTTTGAGCGCCTCGATGATCATCTCGCGCGGATCGGCGAAATACTTGATGATATCGATCTTCTCACCGCCCAGTTCGCGGACGATGGTCTTCACGCGCGCGCCGCGGGCGCCGACGCAGGCGCCGACGGGATCGACCTTCGGGTCGGTGCTCGTGACAGCGATCTTGGTGCGGTAGCCGGGTTCGCGGGCGAAAGCCTCGATCTTGACCGTGCCATCCGCCACCTCGGTGACCTCCAGCTCGAAAAGGCGACGGACGAAGCGCGGGCTGCCGCGGCTGAGGATGATCTCGGGGCCGCGGGGCGTGCTCTGGATTTCCAGCAGCAGGCAGCGGATACGCTCGCCCGGCTGGTACTCTTCCCCCGGAACCTGCTCACGGCCGGGCATGATCGCCTCCGCCTTGCCAAGGTCGATGAACAGATCATTGCGCTCCCGGCGACGCACGGTGCCGGTCACGATATTGCCGACCTGATCCTTGAAGTCGTCGTAGATGCGATCCTTCTCGAACTGCCGAAGACGCTGCATGACGGCCTGACGGGCAGTCTGGGCGGCGATGCGGCCCAGGGTGGATGGGTCGACTTCGCGCTCGAGCATCTCGCCGAGCGCCACGCCCGGCTTCAAGGCCTGGGCCTTCTCGACGTGGATCTCGGTCTTCGGATTGCTGACCGAGTCGACCACCTTCATCAGCGCCCAAGCGTGCAGTTGGCCGTTCTTGGGGTTGATGTCGATCCGCAGCTCCTGACCCGAGTTAACCCCTTTCAGGGCCGCGGTTTTGAGGGCGTTCGTGATCGTCGCGATCATGTCGGCGCGCGGAATGCCCTTTTCCTTTTCCATGTACTCGAGGACCGAGAGGATTTCGCTGCTCATAGGGATTGGGAGGTCGGAAGTTGGGAAAAAAAAAGCGGGCCGCTGGGCCCACTTTCTTGAAAGTGAGTGTTTTAGAACCGGAGAGGGTATCGATCGCGCGGAAAAGTTGTCAAGCCCCCCTCCCTTATTCACCCAACGCATCCGAAGCGCGCACCCCGGTCCCATCCGGCGCCCCAGGTCCAAAACCAGGGGACAGTCCGTCCCGCCCGACGCCGGTCCGGCCAAATTCTGCTTAAGGCAACGTGGCCCCGGGCTCAGGGCGGCGAGGAATCCGATTTCCGGAAGCCCGGCCACGGCGAGCCAGCCAGCAATAGGATCGCCGCCTCGATGTCAGGATCTCGGCCGGCCCGCAGATCGGCCAGCGTGCGCGGCACCGCCAGGTCGGGTCCAACCCCCATGCCCTCCAACCGCCGGCCCTTGGGCGCGAGATAATCCTCGCGGCTGAGCTGGAGCTGTCCCCCGTCGGGCAGCTCGTAAAACCAACTGGCCAGCACCGCGCCGGCGGTCGGCCGGCCCAGGACGGTTGCGCGTCCGTGGTCCTGAAGCACGGCGGCGAAGATCTCCGCGGCGCTCGCTGTGCCACGGTCGATCAGCACCACCACTCGACCGGCGTAGCGCGCGGAGCCCCATTGCCACGAGGACTTCACCGCGCTCGTGCCCGCGCGCGTGACGAAGACACCGCAATCGACGGCCTGCCGGAAAAACTCCCCGATGATGATGCCTAGGGAAAAGGTCTCGCCACCCGAGTTCCACCGCAGGTCGATCACCACCGCGGGAGCGTCGGCCCGGGCCTTGAGTCGTTCCGAAAGCCACCGCCGCGCCGGCCCGTTGAACTCGTCGAAGCGCAACAGTGGTATCCCGCCCGCGAGCATCCGCTCCTCGCGCCGCGGCGCCGTGGCGAGCTCCCGCGCGACAGGAGCCACGCGAACCGGGCGATCCTGTTCATCGAGGAACTCCCACGCCGCCGCCTCGCCGGCGGTCGGCCGAAAATCAATCTCCTCGCCGAGCGGCTTCCCCTCTCGCGCGACCACGATCCAGCCCGGGCGAATCCCGGCCACCTCGGCCGGACTGCCGGGCAGCACTTCGTTGACGACCCAGCGGCCTTCCAGACGCTCCATGGCGAAACCGGTGCGCGCGCGGGTGCTGGCACGACGCTCGGCGGCGCGCACCGGCGAAACGGCCCGCGTGTGGCTGTCCTTCAGCGGCTCCAACATCCCGTTCAATTCCCGATAGAGCGCCTCGTCATCCGACGCCGCAACCGCCGCCGGGCCGTGGCGCCGGCCCGCGGACGTCCAATCGAGTCCGCCGAGCGACGGATCATGGTGACGCTCCGCCACCAGCCGCCAGACTCGGTCGAAAATCTCCGCGTTGCGGGCTGCCCGCGGTGAGACGGTACCCGCGGCGAACTCCGGACGCGCGAACCGCGAGGCGGGAGCGAGCGCGCAACTGCCGCCGGCCAGCAGGCAGGCCGCCACGAGCGCACCGCGGAAAATTAGCCGGGCCGCCACCACCCGGGCGCCGCGTTCCGCGGGGCCGCGCATCGGGGATCAGGCCTCGACGAGGTCCTTCTCGACGCGGAGGTTGCCGATGATGAAGTCCTGCCGCTCGGGCGTGTTCTTGCCCATGAAGAACCCAAGCAGGTCATCGCTGTTGTGCAGGTGGTTCAGCGTGACCGGTTCGAGCCGAATTTTTTCGCCGATGAAGTCCTTGAACTCGCCCGCCGAGATTTCGCCGAGACCCTTGAAGCGCGTGATCTCGTGGCTGGCGCCGAGCTTGGCGATCGCCGCCTGCTTCTCCTCCTCGGAGTAACAGTAGATCGTCTCGCGCTTGTTGCGCACCCGGAACAGCGGCGTCTCAAGGATGTACAGGTGGCTGTTGCGGATGAGGTCCGGGAAGTACTGCAGGAAAAACGAGATCAGCAGCAGGCGGATGTGCATGCCGTCGACGTCGGCGTCGGTTGCGATCACGATCCGGTTGTAACGCAGGCCATCCATGCCCTCCTCGATGTTCAGGGCCGACTGCAGGAGATGGAACTCCTCGTTCTCGTAGATGACCTTCTTGGAGAGCCCGTAGGTGTTGAGCGGCTTGCCCTTGAGGGCGAACACGGCCTGCGTCTGCACGTCGCGCGTGGCGGTGAGCGAGCCGGCGGCGGAGTCGCCCTCGACGATGAACAACGTGCTTTCCTCGGCGCGCGGGTTGCGGTCGCCGAGATGAAGGCGGCAGTCGCGCAGCTTGCGGTTGTGCAGCGAGGCCTTCTTGGCCCGCTCGCGGGCCAGATTGCGGATGCCCGCCAGCTCCTTCCGCTCGAGCTCGCTCTCCTCGATCTTCCGCTTGAGCGTCTCCGCGGTCTCGCGGTTGCGGTGGAGATGGGCGTCGAGCGACTGCTGGATGAACTTGCCCACGAACTCGCGCAGGGTCGGGCCCTTCGGGCCCACGCTGGCGGAGCCGAGCTTGGTCTTGGTCTGCGACTCGAAGACGGGCTCCATCACGCGCACCGCGACGGCGGCGTCGATCGACTGGCGGATGTCGGCGGCGTCGTAGTCCTTCTTGAAAAAATTACGGACGGTGTCGACGAGCGCCTCGCGGAACGCGGCGAGGTGCGTGCCGCCCATTGTCGTGTGCTGGCCGTTGACGAACGAGAAGTACTCCTCGCCGTAGTGGGCGCCATGGGTGAAGGCCACCTCGATGTCCTCGCCCTCGAGGTGGATGATCGGGTACAGCGGCTCGCCCGCCAGGTTCTTCTGCAGCAGGTCGCGCAGGCCGTGCTCGGATTTGAACGACTTGCCGTTGAACGTCAGCGTGAGCCCGCGGTTCAGGAACGCGTAGTTCCACAGCATGTCCTCGATGAACTCGGCGCGAAAACGGAAGTCATGACCGAAGAGCGCGGGGTCCGGGGTGAATTCCACCAGAGTGCCGTTGCGGTCCTCGGTGCGAGCCGCCTTCTGGTCCCGCTTCAGCCGGCCCTTCTCGAACTCGACCCGGCGCGTCTGGCCTTCGCGGAAGGCCTGCGCGCGGTACTCGACCGAAAGCGCGTTCACCGCCTTCTGGCCGACGCCGTTCAGGCCGACGGATTTTTGGAACGTCTCGCTGTCGTACTTGGCGCCCGTGTTGATGATGGAGACGCAGTCGACGAGTTTGCCGAGCGGGATGCCGCGACCGTAGTCGCGCACGCGCAGGGAGCGTTCGCTGAGCTCCACCTCGACGCGCTTGCCGAACCCCATCGTGAACTCATCGATGCAGTTATCGATGGTCTCCTTGAGCAGCACATAGATGCCGTCCTCCGCGTGCGCGCCGTTGCCGAGGCGGCCGATGTACATGCCGGGCCGCAGGCGGATGTGCTCGAGGGACGAGAGGGTCTTGATGCTCGCTTCGGTGTAATTGGACGCCATCGGGAAAAGTTTCCGGAAGTCAGGCGGCGGCGGAATGACAGGCAAGAGCGAAGGCGGGAGTCGTTGCCCGGAACGGGCGCGACCGCATTCCGATCTCGCCGCGGAACTTTCAGGGGGGAATCTGACTTTCCTCCTCCGCACCCAAGCGTCACCGTCGCCCCGTACCCCGATGATGAAAAACCGACTGATCCTTGCCTTCCTGTTCCTCGCTTTGACTGCAATGGGCTCCGCTTCTCCGCTCCGGATCCTTTACGCCGGGACACCGGACCGCGCGCCGCGCATGGCCTGCCACGCCCTGATGAGGGACCTCGGGCGCGACGCGATCTGGTTCGAGTATGTGTCGGATCCGGCCGCCGCGACGGCCGATTTTGTCGGAAAGTTCGACGCGGTCGTGCTCGACGCGCCCGCGGACCGGTTTCCATCCCTCGCCGCGGTGCCGCCGGCCCGGCGGATCGCCGCCGCCCAGCTCGGTGCCGCGGAGTCGGAAGCCTACGCGACGGGCGCCAAGGCGCGGCTCGTCGCCGCCGTCAGCGCCAGCCGGCGTGCGGAGTGGGAGGCGTTTCTCGCCGCCCGCGAGCCCGAGCGTCGGGAAACCCGCCCGACCATCGCCAACTACGAAAAGCGCGCCGAGCCGGTCACCTTCCAGCAGCCCCTCGGCGTGAAGGGCAGCCGCGAGCGCACTCAAGTGGCGCCCGACCTGCGATTGGAACTGTTCGCGGCCGAGCCCGACATCGCGAAGCCGATCTTCATGGCGTGGGACGAACGCGGACGACTCTGGGTCGCCGAAAGCCGCGACTACCCGCACGACGTGAAGCCCGACGGGTTCGGCACCGACCGCATCAAGATCTGCGAGGACACCGACGGCGACGGACGCGCCGACAAGTTCACCGTGTTCGCCGACCGGCTGAACATCCCGACGAGCTTCACCTTCGCGCGCGGCGGCGTGATCGTCGCGCAACCCCCGCGCTTCCTCTTCCTGAAGGACACCGACGGCGACGGACGCGCTGACGTGCGCGAGGAGATCATGACGGGCTGGGGCGTGAACGACACCCATGCGCAGGCGAACAACCTCCACTACGGCATCGACAACTGGATCCACGGGTGCGTCGGGTACTCGGGTTTCCGCGGCACGGTCGGGGGCCGCGAGTTGCAGTTCGCCCAAGGCACCTACCGGTTCCGCGCCGACGGCTCGGCGCTCGAGTTCCTGCATCAGTTCACGAACAACTCGTGGGGGCAGAGCATCAACGAATTCGGCGATGATTTCGGCGGCACCGCCAACAACGCGCCGCTCTTTTTCGGCGGACTGCCCGCCACCATCGCGCCCAAGGGCATGCGCGCGATGACCGCGAAGCGCATCAACACCGAGGACCGCGCCCACACCATCACGCCGAACTTCCGGCAAGTCGACGTGTTCGGCGGCTACACCGCCGCCGCCGGCAGCGCCATCATCCATTCCGACAACCTGCCCGCCCGCCTCCAGGGCAAGGCCATGGTCTGCGAGCCGACCATGAAGCTGGTCGCTTTGCTCAACCTTCGCCGCGACGGAGCAGGCTACGCGGCCGACGACGCCTTCAACCTCGTCGCGAGTTCCGACGAGTGGATGTCGCCCGTCTTCGCCGAGGTCGGGCCGGACGGCGCCGTCTGGTTCGCCGACTGGCAGAATTACATCATCCAGCACAACCCCACCCCGAGCCCCGAGCGCGGCGGCTACTCGGCCAAAACGGGGGTGGGCGGCGCCCACGAAAACCCGCTGCGTGACAACGTTCGCGGCCGGATCTACCGCGTCGTCTGGGAGCAGGCCAAGGCTCCGGCAATTCGCTCCCTGCAGGGTGCGTCCGAAGCGCAGCTCGTCTCCGCCCTCTCCAGCGGGAACCAGTTCTGGCGCCTTACCGCGCAGCGGCTGCTCGTGGAGGGAAAGCGCTCCGCCGCCGCCCCGGAACTGCGGAAACTCGCGCTGGGCTCCACCCCGGTGCCTGCGCTGCACGCGCTATGGACCTTGCACGGCCTGGGACAGCTCGACGAGGCCACGCATCGCGCCGCGCTTGTTCACGCTGACGCTGCCGTCCGCCGGAATGCCACCCGGGCGCTCGGTTCCGACGCCGCAGCCGTCGCCCTGTTCTTCTCCTCGGCCGTGATGAGCGATTCCGACCTGCTCACACGTCTCGCCGCGTTCGCGAAGCTGGGCGGGTTCCCGACTTCGCCCCAGATCAAGAACGTCGCCGCCAGCCTCGTGCGCAATCCCGTCAACCAGAAGGACGAGTGGCTCCGCGAGGCCGCACGCGTCGTCGGCCGCGTGCACGGCGCATCGCTTTACAAGGAAGGCCCGAACCTTCTGCCCAACCCAGGCTTTGAGGAAATCGCCGCCGACGGCCTGCCCGCGGGGTGGCGCCGTCGCGACTACGGCAACCGCGAGGCCAACACCACGGCGGCATGGGGTTCCTCGACGGGAGAACGCCCGGGTCGCTCAGGCCAGCGCGGACTCCGCGTGGTGACCGACGGCAACGCCGACACCAGCCTGCACGCCGATGTCCCGGTGAAACCCAACACCCAGTACCGCCTCGCCGGCTGGATCCGCACTGGAGCCCTCCAGGGCAAGGCCAGTTTCAATGTGCACAACCTCCGCGTGGAGACCGACACCGTGCGCCGGCGCGACATCGACTGGACCGAGGTTGAGGTCGAGTTCAACAGCGGCGAACGCCAGACCGCCTCCGTCAACGTTCTTCACGTCGCCCGTGGGGAAGCGATTTTCGACGACGTGCGCCTGGTGGAGCTGACGCTGGTCGACGAGGCCGCGTCCCTGCTCCCGGCCGACGCCTCGCGCGGGGCGGCCCTGTTCCACCAACACCCCGCCGCCTGCGTGCTCTGCCACGCCCTGAAGGGCCAGGGGAGCACGGTCGGGCCCGCCCTCGACGGGCTGGCGAAACGCCTCACGCCGGCCGAGATCCGCGAGAGCCTGCTCGAACCAAGCAAGGTGCTCGCCAAAGGCTACGAGCACTATGGGGTTTCGCCGATGCCGCCGATGGCCGACATCTTCAACCCGCAGGAGATCTCCGACCTCGAGGCGTACCTGCAGACGCTGCGTTAACTCGCCAGAGTTTTCCGTTCACAGCCTTCCGGCGGAGGCCGCGAGCTCACGTACTTTTCCGACCAGCGCGTCCTGTGCTTCAGGCGCGAAGTAGCCGATGCCGCCGTGGTAGAGGCCGCGGGTCTCGTAGCCACCTTCTCGCAGCACGCGGGCCGATGGCACGTACCCGAAGGTGTCGTGGCAGTAAGCGGCCAGCCAGAGGCGCTGCGGCCCGAGCGCTTCCTCGATCAGCCGCACGTAATCGACCACCACTTCGCCCGGAAGACCGACAAACGTGAGGTCCGTGCCGAATTGCCAGACCGCGACCGGGACGCGGTGCTCGGCCGGCAGCACGCCGCCTTCGTTGAGCCTCCGCAGCATTTGCTCCGCCACCCACTTTTGCGTCGAGGCGCCCGTCGCCGCCGTGCGCTCGATCTCGGCGCGCGCCGGAGGCCGCTGCAACGGAAGCGCCACCTCCCCGAGCGCGGTCCGCAAGGGGCCGTCCACGGGCTTCAGTGTGAAACCGAGAACGCGCCGCACCTCGCGGGCCAGTTCGGCACCGTGCGCCCGGGCGATTTCCACCGCGGGTCGCTTAGCGGGGTCATTGAGGCTGTTCGGGTACGGGTTCGTGTCGCCGGCCAACCCTTGCACAAACATCGCCTGCACGCCCGGCGCCTCGCGTTCGATCAGCGCCTGAGCCACGCCCGCGTAGTCGCCGCTCACGCGGTTATCGCGAGTACCGTAGGTGGTGTTGTGGCAGGCCGCGCCGAAAACCACTCCGCGCAGACGCCCCCCGGCATCGTCGAGCCGCAGCACCGGTACCGAACGGTCGACAGGTCCGCGCGGATTAACCCCGAGGATCACCCCGCGTTCGGTGAACTCGCGCCGGTTCATCGGGAAATTGACCTGCCCCGTGCCCCACCGCAGGCGCGCCGGCTCCAGCCGCTCCACGGCCTGTCGGGCGAGTCGCACGCATTCCTCCTGCAGACGCGTGGTGTAGGCGATCAGGCGCTCCGCCTGATCGCGCGCGATCGTGTAATGCGACTGCGTGCCGAGCATCACGGCCGGCCCCGCATGGGTATGGGAGGCGTTGAAGAGGATCCGCTCCCGCGGAACCTTGGTCTCCGCCGCGATCCGCGCGATCACCGGCGTGGAGAAGTCGGCGCGAAACCCGATGAGATCGGCCGTGACGATCAACGCGCGGGCACCCACCGCGTCCTCCAGCGCCAGGACCTTGAGAAACAACTCGTCATCGACCTCGCGCGCCGGCTGCGTCCGGCCCGCGTAACCGGCGAGCATCAGCGGCTCCGCCGGCGTGATCCTCGCCGAGGCGAAACCGGCGCGCCAACCGGAGCCGGGCTCGGCGGACGACGAGAGTTGCGGCAGAAGCAAGAGTGCAAGCACCAGCAGCAGGGCGCGGGTCGGGGTTTTCATGGGGTCTTGAAGGAAGTTCTTCCGCAGAATGCGCGCCCTCCTTGGCTGGGACGCACCATCCGCGCTTTGGACCACAAATGCACGACAGTTCAATCCGACGCGCGGGGAAGTGCGCTCGCGGTGATCAATCCGAAAGATCCGCGGCATCAACCGCGGCTGCAAAGTCCGCCCTTCGTGTCGCGTATCCGCGTAGGGTGCTTCGCGACAAATGCGCAGCGTTACTGAATTCCCCATTCCCCCAATTACGGACCAATCCTCATTCGAACCTCTTTTCCGCCCGCGCCGCATCCTCCGTGGGCTCGGCCCAGCTCTCCGTGACCAAGCCCTGGTGGCGTTCCTTTAGCCCGGGCGCGACCTTCTCAGGGCAGCAGCAGCACCTTGCCGGTCGTGGCGCGGGACTCGAGGGCACGGTGGGCGTCGGCCGTGCGCGCCAAGGGGAAAGTCGCGCCGATCCGCACGCACAGCGATCCGTCGGCGATCCAGGCGAAAAGGTCGGCTGCCCGCGCGCGCAGCTCGGCGGTGGTGGCGACATAGTGCGCGAGCGTGGGTCGCGTGAGAAAGAGCGAGCCCTTCTGCGACAGCAGTAGCGGGGCCACGGGCGGCACGGGACCGCTGGCGTTGCCGAATGAGGCCAGGAGCCCCCGCGGACGCAGGCTGGCGAGCGAGCCATCGAACGTCTCGCGGCCCACGCCGTCGTAAACGACGTCCATGCCGCGCCCGCCGGTGAACGCGCGGGCCGCCTCGGTGAAATTTTCACGGGAATAGACGCAGACCGCCTCGGCCCCGGCCTCGCGGGCGAGCACGGCCTTCTCGTCGGTTCCCACCGTCGCGAGGACGCGCGCCCCGCGTTTCCGCGCGATCTGCACCAGCAGCAACCCGACTCCGCCCGCCGCCGCGTGCACCAGCGCCGTCTCGCCGGCGCGGAGCGGCCACGTGTCACACGCGAGGTAATGCGCGGTGAGCCCCTGCAGCATCACGGCCGCCGCCAGCTGCGAGGAAACGCCGGCCGGCACAGGCACGCACTGCGCTGCGGGCGCCAGCGCCTCCTCGGCGCAAGCCCCCGTAACCGCGGCACTCGCCACACGGTCGCCCACACGGAAGTCGACCACGCCCGCCCCGACCGCGGTCACCACGCCGGCGGCCTCCTGCCCCAGGGTATGCGGCAGCGCCACGGCGTAGAGTCCGGATCGCTTGTACGTATCGATGAAGTTGAGTCCCGCCGCCTCCACGCGCAGGCGGATTTCACCCGCCGCCGGCGCGGGCACGGGAATGTCCTCGAACACCAGTTTCTCCAGACCGCCATTTTCGTGGATGCGAATCGATTTCACACCCGCATGGGTGAGCGAACGCGCGGAGCACGTCAGGTCCAAAACCGCGGACACGGAGGACCAGAGAGAGACCAAGAAACGCATCGAAGGCACGAAACCGGACCGGGGAGCCCAATCCGGGGAACAGGAGAAAACGGAGGACCCCGGGGAATCTGGAGATCAGGAACTCGGGAATCGTACGAGATGCAGCCCAAGATGCCGCCAGGTGTGCCCACGGAATCCACGGAAAACGCGGAAGGGACCGAGCGCTGACGGCTGCGGAGTCGCTTCGGGAGAAGCGGTTGAGGATGGGATGTTTTTTCGACGACGCCCTTGAACTCCGGTGCAACTTACGAACGGAACCAGCCCGCAGCGAGCGCGCCTCCGCCCATTGAGCAATTTGGCACCCACTGGATGGATGGCCGCGAAGAAGCTCAGGAGGCTCAGCGCGAGCAAACAGCCATGGCCCCCACGCCCGATGGTTTTCCGTGGCTCCAGTGAATTCCGTGGGCCACCCGGTTCGGTTTCGTACCTTTGGTGTATTTCGTGGTTCTCCCAGCAGGAATTCCTTCCCTCGCCTGCCTAGCGTCGCCAGCCTAGCCTTCTTCCCCGCCCTCCTCCGCCCCGGATGCAGACCCGCCCCGCACTTCGCCTCCTGATGACCTTTTCCGGCCTGATCGCCGGCGGACTGCGCGCGGCGGATGTGGTCGACTACGACCGCGACATCCGTCCGATCCTCTCGAACCATTGTTTCCACTGCCACGGGCCGGACGAGGCGCAGCGCAAGGGCGGCCTGCGCCTCGACACCGCGGCGGGCGCGCGCGGCACCAACAGAAGCGGCGCGACGGCGATCGTGCCCGGACGGCCGGCCGACAGCGAACTTCTTCACCGCATCACGGCCCGGGAGGCCGATGAGGTGATGCCACCGCCGGAAACCAAGAAGCAGCTCGATCCCGCGCAGGTCGCCTTGCTGCGCCGCTGGATCGAGCAAGGCGCGCCGCAGCCCGCGCACTGGTCGTTTGAACAGCCCCGCCGCCTCGCGCCGCCGGACATCGCGGGGGCGGCGCATCCAATCGACCGCTTTGTCCGCGCGCGGCTTTCCCGCGAGGGTGTCGCGTCCTCCCCGACCGCCGACCGACGCACACTGATCCGCCGGCTGAGCCTCGATCTCGTCGGCCTGCCGCCCACCCCCGCGGAGGTGCAGGCTTTCGTCGATGATCAGGCGCCCGGCGCGCAGGAGCGGCTGGTCGACCGCCTGCTGGCGTCGCCGCATTTCGGCGAACGCTGGGGCCGGCACTGGCTCGACCAGGCGCGTTACGCGGACAGCGCGGGCTACCTGAACGACACCCTGCGACCCTATGCCTACCTTTACCGCGACTGGGTGATCGAAGCGGTGAACCGCGACCAGCCCTTCGACCAGTTCACGCTCGAGCAACTCGCCGGCGACCTGCTGCCCGGTGCCACGCCGGAACAGCGCATCGCGACCGGGTTCCACCGCAACTCGTTGAAGAACGACGAAGCCGGTGCGGACCTCGAACTGGACCGTGTGAAGAACGCCGTCGACCGCACCGCCACGACCGGTTCGGTCTGGCTAGGCCTGACGGTGGGTTGCGCCGAGTGCCACACCCACAAGTACGACCCGATCTCGATCCGCGAGTTCTACCAGCTGTACGCGTTCTTCAACCGGACAGCCGAGCGGGACATCCCCGCGCCGCGCCCCGACGAGCTGGCCGACTACGAACGGAAGCTGGCCGTTTGGGAAAAGGAGCGCGAAAGGCTCGAGAAGCCGATCCGTGATTTCGTCGCGGGTCTGGTACCGGACCGCGTGACGGATTGGGAAAAAAAGCTCACCCCGCCCCGCGCGCGCTGGACGATGATCCACCCCGAAGAGATCACGACGATCACGGAGGACGAGGAGCGCGTCTCGCAGCCGAACGCCGATTTTTCGGTGACCACCGGCGAGCGCGACCCCGTGCGGACACGTTACGTCGTGCAGGCGCCGCTGACGATGCGAGGCGTGACCGGCTTCCGGGTCGAAGCGCTGGCCGGGCTCGGCGAACGCGCGGGCCGCGCGCGTTCGGGCGATTTTCACCTCGCGGAGTTTTCGGCGATGGCGCGCACGCCAGCCGGCGAGCAGCGCAAGCTCGTGTTCGCCGCGGCCCGCGCCGATTTCTCGGCCAAGGGGAGTCCGCCGGAGCACACCCTCGACGGCGACAACACGACCGGCTGGAGCGTGACCGGCCAGGGCGACCGAGGGCACGTGATCGTCTTCGAGCTGAAGGAACCGCAGGACTTCCCCGCCGGCACGACCCTCTTCCTGGAACTCGAGCACCGCCTCACCGGCGTGATGACGCGCTTCCGGTTGGCCGCCACCTCCCGCGCCGCACCGCTTGAGCCGAGCACACTGCCAGACGAGATCCTCGCCATCGTCGACACCCCGGCGGGGAAGCGTTCCGCCGAAGACACCGCGGCGCTCGCCCGGCACGTGGCGCGCTTTGACGACGCGAAGGGCAAGGAGCTCTTCAAACCCCTCGCGGCGCACCATGCGAAGCGCCCCGACTTCCCCAAGACCGCCGCGCCGGTGCTCATCTCCCAAAACCGGACCACCCGCATCCACCTGCGCGGCGATTACAAACGTCCCGGCGAAGAGGTGCTGCCCGGCACCCCCGCGGTGCTGCCGCCGCTACGGGTGCGCGGGCCGGTGGCCGACCGGCTGGACCTCGCCCGCTGGATCGTCGATCCGGCGAACCCGCTGACGGCTCGAGTCGCCGTGAACCAGATCTGGAAAAACCTTTTCGGCCGCGGGCTTGTGGCGACGCCCGACAATTTCGGCGCGCTGGGCGATCGTCCCTCGCACCCGGAATTGCTCGACTGGCTCGCGAACGAGTTTGTGCGCCTCGGCTGGAGCCGGAAGGCTTTGATCCGGCTGATCGTTTCGTCGCAGACCTACGGTCAAAGCTCCCGCGGCCGCGCCGATCTCGGGGAGCGCGATCCGCTGAATTTCCTGCTCGCCCGTCAGAGCCGCCACCGGTTGGAGGCGGAGATCGTGCGCGACGTCGCGTTGGCGAGCAGCGGCCTGCTGAACCCGAAGGTCGGCGGACCGAGCATCCATCCGCCGTTGCCGGAGTTCATCATGGCATTCGGGCGCAACCGCAGCTGGCCCGAGACGAAGGGTACGGAGGGCAACCGGCGCGGCATGTACATTCATCTCCGGCGGAACGTGCCCTACCCGATGCTCACGACCTTCGACGCCTCGGACGCCAGCGTCGCCTGCCTCCAGCGTGAGCGCTCCAACTCGCCGCTGCAGGCGCTGACGCTCCTGAACGACCCCGTGTTCTTCGCCGCGGCCGGCAAGCTGGCGGAGCGGTTGGAGGCGATACCGGGGGAATCAGACGCGCGCCTGAAGGCCGGCTTCGAGCTGTGCCTCGGGCGCCCGCCCTCAACGGCGGAACTGCACGCGCTGCGACGCCACCATGCCGACCAGATGGCGATCGCGGGTGGAGACGAACGGCTTGCGCTGGTCTCCACCGCGCGCCTGATCCTGAATCTCGACGAGTTCATCACCCGCGAATGATCCCTGGAAATCCAGACCACACCCGGCGGCGCTTTCTGATGCGGGCCGGCGGCGGCATCGGCGGCCTTGCCCTCACCCGACTGCTCGGGGCCGACGGGTTGCTGGCCGGCGCCGACGCGAGCGGGCAGGTGCGCACCCACCACCGGCCGCGGGCGAAGAACTGCATCTACATCTACCTTGAGGGCGGTCCTAGCCAGATGGACCTTTACGACCCGAAGCCGAAGCTCAACGAGCTCGACGGCCAGCCCCTGCCGGAATCGATGCTGGCCAACATGCGCTTCGCCTTCCTCGCGAAGGAGTCGGCGCGGATCATGGGGACCCCGCGCAAGTTCCGCCCGCACGGCCAGTGCGGCATGGAGTTGTCCGACCTGCTGCCGCACATCGGCTCGATCGCGGATGACATCTGCCTCGTCCGGTCGATGCACACCGACCAGTTCAACCACGTCCCGGGCCAGCTCCTGATGAACACCGGCTCGGCGATCTCGGGCCGTCCGAGCATGGGATCGTGGCTTTCATACGGACTGGGCAGCGTGAACCGCAACCTGCCGGAGTTCGTGGTGCTGATCTGCGTCGGCCGCGGCGTTCCCGGCGGCTCGGCCAGCTGGTCGAGCGGGTTCCTGCCCTCGAAATATTCCGGCGTGATGTTCCGCAACGAGGGCACGCCGGTGCTGAATCTCGACAACCCCTCCGGCGTGACCACCGCCATGCAGCGCCGCACGATCGCCGGACTCGGGGAGCTCAACGCCCTGCGCGACGCCGAGGTGCGCGACCCCGAGATCGAGAGCCGCATTGCGGCCTACGAGCTGGCCTTCCGCATGCAGAGCGCCTCACCGGAGCTCATGGACCTTTCGGGTGAGTCCCAGGCGACCCTCGACCTGTACGGCGTCAACCGCTCCGAACCCAAGGTCGAGGGCGGCAACCAACTCGGGGGCACCGGCCTGTTCGGCACCTTCGCCCGCAATTGCCTCATGGCCCGCCGGCTCGTCGAGCGCGGCGTGCGGGTCGTGCAGGTGATCCACGCGTCGTGGGACCACCACAGCCGCATCAACACCGACCTGCCCCACAACTGCCTCATGGCCGACCAGCCGATCGCCGCGCTGATCAAGGACCTGAAGCAACGCGGCCTGCTCGACGACACGCTCGTGATCTGCGGCTCCGAGTTCGGCCGCACCGCGCTCGGCGAAAACCGTCCAGGCTCCCGCTCCATCACCGGCCGCGACCACCACCCCAACGCCTTCAGCCTCTGGCTCGCCGGCGGCGGCGTGAAGGGCGGTCAGGTCATCGGCGAGACCGACGACCTCGCGTGGAACGTCGCCCGCGACCCCGTGCACGTGCACGATCTGCACGCGACCCTGCTCCACCTTTTCGGCTACGATCACACCCGGCTCACTTACCGGTTCCAGGGCCGCGATTACCGACTCACCGACGTCCACGGACAAATCGTGCCGCGGATTTTCGGCTGAGCCGTCGCCGGCCGCCCCAATCGCGAAACTCCGTTTGCCATTTTCGCGCACCGGCGTGCATCTTTTTCGACCGGAACCCCTTTAACTTTTTCCCAACCCCATGAAGTACATCCTGAACGTCAACGGCCAGTCCCGCACTGTAGACGTGCCTCCCGACACCCCGCTGCTCTGGGCACTGCGCGACAACCTCGAACTCACCGGCACGAAGTACGGCTGCGGCGTAGGCCAGTGCGGCGCCTGCACCATCCACTTGAACGGCGTGCCGGCGCGCGCCTGCATGACGCCGGTCTCAACGGTTGGCCGGATGAAGGTCACCACAATCGAGGGGCTTGCCGAGAACGGTAAGATGCACCCGCTGCAGCAGGCTTGGAGCGAATTGGACGTCGCCCAATGCGGTTATTGCCAGCCGGGCCAGCTGATGACGGCGGCCGCGCTCCTCAAGGACAACCCCCGCCCGAGCGACGCCGACATCGACGGCGCGATGGCCGGCAACATCTGCCGCTGCGGCACCTATGTCCGCATCCGCCAGGGCATCAAGCGAGCCGCGGCCCTCGCCGCCGGCGGGAAGGAGACCGCGCAATGAGCACCGCAACCCTTCCTCCTTCCGCGGTGAACCGCCGCGATTTCCTCAAACTTTCCAGCCTCGCCGGCGGCGGGTTCGCGCTCGCCTTCTGCCTCCGCTCCGGTGGCGAGGCGCGGGCGGCGGACTCCGCTTCCGGGGGCGATTTCAAGCCGAACGCTTTCGTCCGCATCGCGCCGTCAGGCGCGGTCACGATCGTGTCCAAGCAGCCCGAAATGGGCCAGGGCGTGAAGACCTCGCTGCCGATGATCATCGCCGAGCAGATGGAGGTGCCGTGGCAGGGCATCACCATCGAGCAGGGCGATTTCGATGAGAAGCTCTATGGCGGCCAGAGCGCCGGTGGCAGCCGCTCCACGCCCAACAACTACGACACCTTCCATCTGCTCGGCGCCACGGTGCGCACGATGTTGGTGCAAGCCGCGGCGCAGACGTGGGGCGTGCCGGTCGCCGAGTGCCGCGCCGAAAACGCGGCGGTGATCCACACCTCCGGCAAGAAACTCGCCTACGGACAGCTGACCGTCAAAGCCGCCTCCCTCCCGGTGCCGGACAAGGAACAGGTCACGCTCAAGCCCGCCAAGGACTACAAGCTCCTCGGCAAGCGCATCGCGCAGATCGACACCCCGCGGATCGTCACCGGCCAGCCGCTCTTCGGCATCGACGTGAAACTCCCGGGCATGCTCTACGCCGTGTACGAGAAATGCCCCGTGTTCGGCGGCAAGGTGGTCAGCGCGAACCTCGACTTCGTGAAGACCCTCCCGGGCGTGAAGGACGCCTTCGTGCTCGAGGGCAACGGCAAGGTGAAGGAGCTGCGCGCCGGCGTCGCGATCGTGGCCGACTCCACCTGGGCCGCGTTCAGCGCCCGTCGCCAGCTGAAGGTGACGTGGGACGAAGGAGCGGTCGCCGGGCAGAGCTGGGACACTTTCGTGGCTGAGGCCCGCACGAAGTCCGCCCAGCCGGGGCAGCGCGTCCTCCGCAAGGACGGTGAAGTCGACGCCGCACTGGCCTCGGCCGCCAAGACCGTCAGCGCGGAATACCTGTATCCATTCATCTCGCACGCCAACCTGGAGCCGCAGAACACCACCGCGCACTGGAAGGACGGCGTGATGGAAATCTGGTCGCCCACGCAGATCCCCACCATCGGGACTGGCATGGTCAACCGCGTGCTCGGCATCGCGCCGGAGAAGATCAAGCTGCACCTCAACCGCGCGGGCGGCGGCTTCGGCCGGCGCATCGGCGCCGACTACCTCATCGAGGCGGCCGCCATTGCGATGAAGGTGCCAGCCCCCGTGAAGCTCACGTGGTCACGCGAAGACGACCTTCGCCACGACCAATACCGGCCCGGCGGCCTGCACTTCCTGAAGGCCGGCCTTGATTCCTCGGGCCGGATCAGCGCCTGGAAGAACCACTTCTTCACCTTCGGTGAGGGTGGCTCGCCCGGCAGTGGCGGTTCGCTCAGCCCGGACGAGTTCCCAGGACGCTGGATTCCGAACTACCTGGCCGAGCAAACCATGTTCGAGACCGGCTGGCCGATGGGCCCCTGGCGCGCACCGGGCAGCTGCGTGTTCGCCTGGGTGTTCCATAGCTTCATCGATGAGCTGGCGCACGCCGCTGGCCGCGACCCCCTCGAAATGCGCCTAGAGCTGCTCGGAACGCGCGACGAGATGCCCGCCGGTTCGGGCGGAGGCGGCAAGGGCAAGCAGAACGCCGGCTACAACGTCGCCCGCATGCGGAACATCCTTAAGTTCACCGCCGAAAAGGCCGGCTGGGGTAAGAGGAAGTTCCCGAAGGGTTCCGGCGCCGGCATCGCGTTCCACTTCAGCCACAGCGGGTACTTCGCCCAGGTGGCCGAGGTCACGGTGTCCAAGGACGGTCAGCTCCGCGTCGACCGCTTTGTCACCGGCGGAGACATCGGGGAACAGATCGTCAACCTCAGCGGCGCCGAAAACCAGGTCGAGGGCTCGGTCGTCGACGGGCTGGGCACGTTGCTGACGCAGGAGCTCAACATCGAGCGCGGGCGCGTCGTGCAGGGCAACTTCCACGACTACCCGCTCATCCGCATCACCGAGGCGCCGCTGAAGATCGAGACGCACTTCCTATCGACCAAGTACCCGACCACGGGCCTCGGCGAACCGGCCCTGCCCCCCGTGGCGCCGGCGATCTGCAACGCGATCTTCGCCGCCACTGGCAAGCGCGTGCGCCAGATGCCGCTCTCCCGCGTCGACCTGCGCTGGTCCTGACCGCAACAGGAACCGAGATCAGGAGGCGGACTTCACGGTCCGCCTCTTTTTTTCGCGCAAAGGGGCGCGACCCGCCCCTCCCGCAAGGTCGTGGCGGGACGAAAACCCAGACGTGTACCGGCATCATTTTTCGTCTCGAAAATCGATGAGCACCCCCTTCGCCTTCGCTGCCCGCCCGCGGGCGACCCGCCCACCTGCGACCCCTCCCGAACTATGCACCAACCCGAAGGCGCGCCCCGCGAGAAGGCTGCCCAGGTCATCCCTCCGCTCCATGTGCAACCCGGGTTCGAGGTGGCGAAGCTGGACCAACAGACCCTGCTGACCGTCGTTGAGCTGCGCTGTGCCGAGGGCCTGCGCTGCGCGCAGATCTCCCCCACGCAATGCATCGTGAAGCAGGAGTCCGCCCGTCGGTACCTTTCGATGGCCACGACGCACTGGAAGGCGTTGCGCGCGTTCGGAGACGGGCCCGGCCGTTCGGTGCCACAGGTGCTTTTCCAACTCGTGATGGACCGCGACTGTGTGCAGCTGCGCGAATTCTACGAGATCGTCATCAAGGCCTACCAGCGCGGCATCCTTCGCATCGACGGGACCGAGCCGCCGCCGCAGGTCCGGCCGGCGGCTTGGTCGCACGAGTTGTCAGGCTCCTGGGCGAAGTTCGCCGCTCTCGCCGGGGGCGCCCTGACCGTCGTCGCGCTCTTCCGGCAACCGCTCGCGCTTCCGTCCAGCCCGTGGGAGTTGCTTGCGGGCTGGTTTGTCGTGTGCGCCGCCCTCAGCGCCGGGAACTGGCTGGCCGCCGCCGTGGTGCGGTATCGCAACGCCGAGGTCTACGCGCCGGGTTTCCTGTGGCGCTCCCCCTTCCCCCGCTTCCGGGTCGATCTCGGCGACGCCGTCATGGGCGGTACCGGCACGGTCGCCGACGCCGCCCTCGCGCAGGTCGCGCCGATTGCCGTGGCGCTCGGCGCCGCCGCCCTGCTTCTGCCCGGCGCCGCCCTGCTGCCAGCCGCGGCTTTGGCCGTCCTGCTCGCCCCCTTCTGGTGGTCGCCCGGCATCCGGGTGCTGCACGCCCGCACCGGCCGGCGTCGCGATGACGACAAGTGGGATTTCCAATTCGAACCCAACCGCGAGGTCTGGCGTGCGTTGCGGACCCGGTTGCGCCACCTGGACCTCCGCTTCGTCGGCATTCATCTGGCGTACAGCTCCAGCTGGGTCAGTGCGCTCCTCGTGCTGTCGGGCCTTCTGTTGTTCGGCAACTGGGTTGACCTCTGGCGAGCGTTCCAGGGCTCGGGTGGTCCCCGTATCACCGCTTTTCTTGTCCTAGCGCTGCTCGGCCTCGCCGTGACCACCCTGCTCAGCGCGCTCGGCGCGATCGGCTATCTCACCTGGCGAGACTGGCGGGCTCGGCGACCGCGTCCACCGGCCCGCGTAACCCGCGGGGAGGTCACCCCGGAAGCCATCGCGGCGTGCATCGCCGATTCGCTTCTCTTTCAGATGCTGCCCGCCGCCGATCGCGCGGTGATCGCCGCCGCCCTTGAACCGGAACGCCATGCGGCCGGCTCCGTCATCATCCGGGAGGGCGATCCGGGCGACAAACTCTACCTCCTGCACGCCGGCGAGGTGGAGGTCACGCGCGCCCTGCCCAACGGACGCGGGGACCGCGTGGCGTCGCTGGTGCCAGGGGACGTATTCGGGGAGATCGCCCTTCTCAAGGGCAGCGCCCGGACGCGAAGCGTCCGGGTGGTCGAGCCCGCCGTGGTCCTGGCCCTGCGCCGCGAGGCGTTCGAGGGCCTCGTGCTCTCGCGGCTGTCGCGCACGCAGATCGAGGATGCCGTGCAGAAAATCGCGTTCCTCCAGCGCACGCCCCTCGCGGCAAACTGGTCCCCCCACGCCCTGGCGGCATTCGCGCGCCGGGCCAGCTTCCAGGATTACCCGATCGACGCGTTCATCCTCCACGAGGGGGAGGACAACCATTTCTTCTACCTGGTGTACGAGGGACGACTCGCGGTGCAGCGCGGTCAGGAGGAGGTCGCCCAGCTGAGCATCGGGGACTTCTTCGGGGAGATCAGTCTCCTGCAGAACAGCATCACCCGAGCCACGATCGTGACCCGCACGCCCGCCCGATTCCTCGTGATGCACAAGCGGGACTTCCTGCAGTTCTTCGCCAAGGACTCCGCGATCGGGCTGCAATTCGAGGCGATCAGCTCCCGCCGATTGGGGGAACCGATCTTCCCGCTGCAGGGCAAGTCCCTCGACCTGCTGAGGGCGTGAACCCGCCCGGCCGGCGTCAGTAGGCCGTGGGTGGCGGACGCACGATCTGCCCGAGGGTGCGCAGGGTAATCTGCCCATCGAGCCAGATGGACCAGTGGGTGATGTAGTGGAGGTCCCACTGCAGGCGCCGCCGCAGCATCTCCTCATGGAGCACCTGGCCGCGGTACCCCATGCTCTGGGCAAGGCCCGTGATGCCCGGCTTCACCAGCTGGCGCGCCCGGTGGCCGCGAACCTGCCGCCGGAACTCGCCCTCCAGCAGCGGCATGTAGGGACGCGGGCCGACCACGCTCATGTGGCCGCGCAGCACGTTCCAGAACTGCGGGAACTCGTCGAGGCTGTGCCGCCTCATGAAACGACCGAAGGGGAAAACGCGGGCGTCCTCCACCGAAGCCTGGCGCGCCTCGGCCGGGCCGTCGGCTCCTTCCGCCCGCATCGTGCGGAACTTCAACATCCGGAACTCATGGCCCCGCCGGCCGCAGCGCTCGCGGGTGTGGAACAACGGTCCCGGCGCCTGTCGCCGCTGCATCAGCCACACCCAACCGCACAACGGCGGCAGCACCAACACCACCACCGGCAACGCGAGTCCGAGGTCAAAGACCCGCTTCACCAGCCGGTTCACCGGGTCCTCCAGCGGCTCATCCTGCAACGCGAGAAAGTGGCGGCCATCCTCCAGGCTGGGCGTGAACGGCAGCGTGAACTTCTCCGCCAGATCCGTGTGCACCAGCAGCCGGACGCCGTGCTCCTGGCAGACGCCCGCCAGCTCCGATGCCTCCGCGTCGCTCGCCGGCAGGCCGAGCCTCACCACCTGCGCCACCGGTTGCTCCGCCAACACCCTCGCCAGGTCCCCTTCCCCGCCCAACCGCGGGATGCTTGCCGGAATTTCCGCGGGGATGACCTCCGCGTCCGTCAGCAATCCGACCGGATGCACGCCCAGCGCGCCCTGCCGGACGATCCAATCATCCAACCTCGCAAGCCCGGCCGGCGGACCGACGAAAAGCGTCGGCAGCCGGTGCCCTCGCTGGAAGAGCCGCCGCGCAAGCAAACCCGGCAGCCAGGCGTTGAGCCACCACAACAACAGCCCCGCCCACACCAGGAAGGATCCGAGAAACAGACGGCTGATGCTGCGGTCCTGCGTCGCGAACATCATCGTGAAGATCAGGAGCGCCATCAGCGCCACCTGGCGCGCCGCGAGACGCGCCGCGTTCGCCGAACGCAGCACTTCAAAGCGGCTGGACCAACCCTTCACCTCCCGGCGCGCCAACGCCATCCCACCCAACACGCAGAGCAGGTAGGGCACAAGATTCACCTCCCGCGTCAGGCGCACGAACGGCACCTGACGCAGGGTGAACTCCGCGTACCCCCAGAAGAAAACCACCATGCCGGCGGCCGCCGCCGCCGCGTGGAGGCTGGCGAGACCGCGCGCGCGGGTGGTCATCATCGGCGGCGTTAAAGCCCGCCGGCGCCGCGCTGGCAAGCGGACGCGTACCCGCCCCTTTCCCTTCTTGCGCGGTCGCAACCGCGCGTTTGGCTCCAGCGCACGCGTGCCGTCCGTCGACCCGAAATTCGTCCACCTCCACGTCCACACGGACTACAGCCTGCTCGACGGCTGCTGCCGCATCGACCGGCTGATGGACCGCGCCGTGGAGCTCGGGATGCCCGCGATCGCGCTCACCGACCACGGCAACCTGTACGGCGCGATTGATTTCTACAACCAGGCCAAGGCCAAGGGCCTGAAGCCGCTCATCGGGTGCGAGCTCTATCTGGTGGAGAACTCGCGCCTGGAGAAACACGGCCGCTCCGATGAGGAGGGGAAGTCGATGTTCCACCTCGGGTTGCTGGCGCGGAACCTGAAGGGTTACCAGAACCTGCTGAAGCTCGTCTCCGACGCGCACCTCAAGGGTTTCTATTACAAGCCCCGCACCGACCTCGGCATGCTGGCCCGTCATGCGGAGGGCCTCATCGGGTTCACCGGTTGCCTGGCGTCCCTCGTGCCGCAGCACCTGCTGCACGACCGGGAAGAGGACGCGCGGCGCGCCTGCGGTCGCTTCGTGGAGATTTTCGGGAAGGAGAACTACATCGTCGAGATCCAGGACCACGGCCTGCCCGAGCAGCGCAAGATCATCCCCGGCCTGCTCCGTCTGGCAGAGGAGTTCGGGCTGAAGGTCATCTGCTCGAACGACGTCCATTACGTTCGCTCCAGCGACGCCGGCCCGCACGACGCGATGCTTTGCATCCAGACCGGCTCCAAGATCGAGGAAGAGAAGCGGATGCGCTTCACCGGCCAGGAGTTCTACCTGAAATCCGCCGAGGAAATGGCCCGCCTCTTCGCCGAAGTGCCGGAATCGCTCTCGAACACCCGGCTGGTCGCCGACATGTGCGACCTCGCGATCCCCTTCCCCAAGGGCAGCGAGCGCTACCCGCGCTACCCGCTGCCGCCCGAGGTGAAAACCGATCGCGTCGGCTACCTGCGCGACCTGTGCATCGAGGGCCTCGAACGCCGCTACGGCGTCAACCACGCGGCCGTCGCCGAGCGGCCGATCGTGGCCGAGCGCCTCGCGCGCCTCACCGGGCTGCCGCCCGGGCAGAAACCGGTGGCCCCCGACTACTCCGGGCTGTCCACCGAGGAGGAACTGGTGGTGCGCCTCGGGTTCGAGCTGGCGGTGATCGGCGTCACGGGTTTCGTCGACTACTTCCTCGTCGTCTGGGACTTCATCCGTTGGGCCCGCGAGCAGGGAATCCCGGTCGGACCGGGCCGCGGCTCCGGCGCCGGCTGCCTCGTGGCCTACCTGTTGGCGATCACCAATCTCGATCCGATCCGCTTCAAGCTGCTGTTCGAGCGCTTCCTCAATCCTGAGCGCGTCTCGCCGCCCGACTTCGACATCGACTTCTGCATGCGCCGCCGCGGCGAGGTGATCGACTACGTGCGCCGCAAGTACGGCGACGCCTGCGTGGCCAACATCATCACGTACGGCACGCTCGGCGCCAAGATGGTCATCCGCGATGTCTCGCGCGTCCACAACCTGCCGTTCGCCGAGGCCGACCGCCTGGCGAAGATGATCCCCGACGAGCTCAACATCACACTCGAGGACTCGCTCACCAAGAGCGCCGAGTTGCGCGACGAGGTCGCCCGCAACCCCGTCGCCAAACGCATCATGGACCAGGCGCGCGTGCTCGAGGGCATGGTGCGCAATACCGGCAAACACGCCGCCGGCATCATCATCACCGACACCCCGCTCGAGGATTTCGTGCCGCTCACCCTCCAGGAGGGCGACGTCACCGTGCAGTACGACATGAACGCCGTCGGGAAGCTCGGCCTGCTGAAGATGGACTTCCTCGGGCTCAAGACCCTCACGGTGGTCTCCGACGCGGTCGCGAACATCCGGCGCACCAAGGACCCGAGTTTCGACATCGAGTCCCTCCCCTTCGACGACGCGCGCACGTACGCGCTGCTCAACTCCGGCCGCACCGTCGGCGTGTTCCAACTCGAGTCGGGCGGCATGCAGAACGCCTCCAAGCTGGTCGGCATCTCCAGCATCGACGACATCAACGCGGTCGGCGCCCTCTACCGCCCGGGGCCGATGCAGTTCATCCCCGACTACGCGCGCGGGAAGAAGGACCCCGCGACGGTCTCCTACCCCCACCCGCTGCTCGAGCCCGTGCTCCGCGAGACCCACGGCATCATCGTCTACCAGGAACAGGTGATGGAGTGCGCCAAGGTCATCGCCGGTTACACCCTCGGCGGCGCCGACATGCTGCGCCGCGCGATGGGCAAGAAGGACGCCGAGGCCATGGCCAAGGAACGCGTGAAGTTCGTCGAGGGCGCGCACCGCGCGAACCAGATCGACGAGCGCAAGGCCAACGAGATCTTCGACCTGCTCAACAAGTTCGCGAGTTACGGCTTCAACAAGTCCCACTCCGCCGCCTACGCCGTCATCAGCTACCAGACGGCCTTCCTGAAGGCCAACCACCCGGTCGAGTTCATGGCCGCGGTGCTCACCGCGGAGCTCGGCAACGCGGAGAAGGTTTCGCACTTCGTCGCCGAGGCCGAGGCCATGGGCCTCACCGTGCTCGGTCCCGACCTCAACGAGTCGCGCGAGACGTTCACCCCGGTGGGCGACAAGATCCGCTTCGGCCTCGCGGGCGTGAAGGGCGTCGGCGAACTCGCCGCCCAGCAGATCATCGCCGAGCGCGACCGCGGCGGCCCGTTCACCGGCTTCGCCGACCTCGTGCGACGCATCGACGGCCGCGCCATCAACAAGCGCGTGCTCGAGCACCTCGTGAAGACCGGCGCGTTCGATTACACCGGCGAGCCGCGCAAACCGATGTTCGACGGCATCGACGCCGCCCTCGCCGGCGCCGCCGCGCAGGCCCGGGACCGTGCCGCCGGCCAGCACAGCTTCCTGGACATGCTCGCGGAACCCGCGCCCGACGAGGGCAAGGGC
>JACCDP010877017.1_pt1 | contig 31093 bp, 6 predicted proteins | sample 7445841 | NCBI WGS metagenome assembly JACCDP01 (sample SAMN15323441, study PRJNA562643) | freshwater metagenome | isolation source: river surface water | place: USA:Blue River Watershed | collected 2017-08-17 | reverse complement strand
CTAATAGTGTAAGTGCAAGTTTTAGTATAATTTACAATATTTTGGATAAGGGAACTGGTAGTGTAATATTACCAATACCTCAAAATCATCAAAAAAATTATACAATAACTAATAATAATAGTTCATCATATCAATGGCAAGGTGTGGGTTCAAATCCAACTATAACATTATATAGAGGGGAAACTTACAAATTTTATGTAAGTGCATCTAGCGTAGTTGGTGGAATAAATTATCCATTCTTTATCAGAACTAGACCTTTAAGTGGTATTAGTGAGCAATTTGATTATGATAAAGGTGTTATAAATAATGGGGATTCAATTGGTAATATAACATTTACAGTACCATACGATGCTCCAAATGAATTATATTATGTTGCTCAAAATACAAGTAATATGGCAGGAAAATTCCATATTATTAATAATTCAGCAACTCCATTTGATTTAATATCAAATACATTAACATATCCACAAACAATAAGTGGTAGTACAGAATCAACATCTAATATAGATAAGTTAAATGCTTACGAACTTCTTATTGGAAATAAATCGTTTATTGAAGAAGAAACAATTCAGTTTGTATCATCTTCTTGGTCTGATTTTGATTATGTTGAATCGACTTGCCGTAGAGATATTGGATTCTTAATAGATGCAGTAGCTGATGACCTTATATATGGGGGAAACAATAATAGTATTACTGCTGGTAGATTTTATTATGAGTATCCATCAACAGCAACTACAACACAAAAAGACCCAACCAAAACTGCAGTTAAGTATGCAGCTGGTATGGTTCAAAAAATATTAAAAGGTGTAACTTTTGCCGAACCAAACAATGAAAGAGATGCGGTAGCAACTGCTATACAGGCAAATAGAGAATTTATACAAACCGAAACAATAACTTTCCTTTCATCTTCTTGGAGTAACTTCTATTACAACGAAGAAAAATGTAAAAGAGATGTAGGATACATTTTAGATGCGGTAGCAACTGATGCTAGATATGGTGGTAATGAAAGGTCTGTACAAGCAGGTCAATTCTATTATTTATACCCATCATTGGCGGTTGTTGATGGTGATGGTGATTCCGAAGGTCAATTAGGACAAACTTTAGATGGTGTACGTTTTGCAGCTGGTAATACTAATAATATAGTAGCTGGAATTTCACATCAAACTGCATCATTAAATGTTAGAGAATCATATAGATTATTAAGAGAAAATAAATCGTTAATTCAAAACGAAACAATTCAATTTATAAATGTAGCATATCCTCAATTAAAGTATAACCAAGACAAATGTAAGAGAGATGTTGGTTATATAATTGATGCAATATCAACTGACCTTTTATATGGTGGAATTGAGAGAAGTGTAACTGCGGGTAAATATTATTATGAATATCCATCTCAAGCTACAAAAACCCAAAAGAGAGAAACATCTGGTGGTATAAGATATTCTAAAATTATTTCGGACTTTATTGTTCAGAATATTATTTTAGAAACTCCACGTATTATTACTAATGATGAAAAATTAATTAAAGTAGTAAGCGGTAGTAATAACATCACATCTTCAGTTAGTGGTACTATTAATGAGCAAAATTCTATTAGTAGTTCATTTGCTATTATTGAAGGAATTATAAAAAGAGGAATTGCGGCAGTACCATCAATATTAGCACAAAATAGTGATTTGAATTGGAGTGTTGGTATTCCATTAAGTGTTACAGGTCAAAATCAAATAACTAACTCATTTGTATCACCTACTGAAGTAGTAAAATTAGGAAGTGGTTTTGATGTAGTAACATCTATACTTCAAAATAATGGAGTTGAGCCTGTATTTACATCATCTTTACAATCACAAATTAAAGTAACTGATAACGAACAAATAACTGGTTCGGTTTCCAATCCGTATGCACTAACATCATCAATATCTGCATCATTCGGATATGTTGTTGAAATTATAAGTGGTGGATTATCTAAATTAGACCCAATTATTTCTAATGTATCTGCAAGTATTAAAGTAACGGCAACTCCACAATGGACAAGTGGTGTAGTAGGTACAAACTCACAAACAGCAAGTATTAGTTCTTCTTTTGGAAGTATTATAAATACAATTGTTAGTGGAACTGCTGCATTACCAACTTTAGTACAAAATACTAATGCAAATAGAAAAGTAACAACAACATCACAATTTATATCAGCATCTTATAGTGGTAGTTTAGAGGATATAACATTTGTTTCTCAATCTATTTCTAAAGTAACTCAAATAGTTGAAACTGGAAATGTAGACCTATTTGCAAAAACAAATTATTCAGCAAGTATTGCTGCTAGAGTTGGTGTATATCAAATATTAAAAGAAAACATTCCATTTATACAAAACGAAACAATTGCATATCTAAGTTCTTCTTGGGCTGGATTCCAATATGATGAAGTTAAGTGTAAGAGAGATATTGGATTAATCGTAAGTGGTGCAGCTGAAGACCTTTTATTTGGTGCTAATTCTGCATCTATTGTAAATGGACAATTCTACTATGAATATCCATCACAAGCAACTATTGCAAACGATGGTGATACCGGTGGACAATTAAATCAAACTTTGGATGGTATTAACTACGCAAGTAGATTAGCACAAAAAGTAATCACACAAGGTATAACATTCAGTTTACCATCAACTGAAGTATCTGCTTCAAACGCTTTATTATTTAATAACAAAGAGTTTATACAAAATGAAACTATTGCATACTTAAGTTCTTCTTGGGGCGGGTTTGATTATAACGAAACAACTTGTAAGAGAGATGTGGGTTATATCATTGATGCGGTAAGAACTGATTTGGTGTATGGTGGTAACGAAAGAAGTAGACAAGCTGGTTTATATTATTTCTTATATCCATCACAAGCTACTGGTTCTCAATTATTACAAACAACTGATGGTATCAAATATGCATCACAAATATCACAAAAGATAGTTAGTGGTTCTATATTCCAATCTGCTCATTCTGATAAATTAGAAGTAAGTAGATTGATGAGAGTGAACAAAGGACTTATCGCTGATGAGGTTGTTGAGTATGTATCATCTTCTTGGAGTCAGGTTTCATATAATGAAGCTAAGTGTAAGAGAGATGTTGGGTATATTATTGACGCAGTAAGAACCGATTTAGTATATGGTGGTAATGAAAGAACATCTATTGCAGGTGAATTCTATTATAGATACCCATCATCCGCAACTGTTGGAGGAGAACCTTCAGCAACTCAACAATTAGACCCAACTGTAACTGGAGTTGAATATGCAAATCGTTTAGCACAAAATATAGTTCAAAATAAAGTATTAGTTAATCCATCTTCGGAAGTATTAGCAGCAGCCGAATTAGTAAGAACTAATAGAACATTTTTACAACAAAACGTAATAGAATTTATTTCCCAAAACTATCCTAATTTAGATTACATAATTTCCAAATGCTTCAGAGATGTTGGATTTATTACCGATGGAGCTGTAACTGATTTAGTATATGGCGGTAATGAAAGAAGTATAAACTCTGGAAGATTCTACTTTAAGTTTGCTAGTAAAGCAACTGGTGACCAATTAGTTGAAACTGTAGCTGGTATTAACTTTGCTAAAGATTTGGCTAAGTTAGTAGCAATTGGTGGAAAAGCTGTTGAAGATGGATATGATAACGTTGCTAAAATAATAGCAAGTGGAAGTTCATCCGCACCTGCTTTAGTAACAAATACTGAAAATGCAATTAGAAAGACAACTGAACAACAATTCACATCAAGTCAAAGTGTTCAATCATTGGATAAACAATTAGTATCAGCATCATTTGCGAATGTAATTACTATAATATCAAATGGTACTGGTTCTATATCAACAATTGTAGAAAGTTCTAATAGAGGGATATTAGTAACAAGTGGCTCACATCAAATAACATCATCGATAACTCCATCTTTAGTAGATATTAATAAAGTTGTAAGTGGATTTAATATTGTGACTAATATAATTGAAAATGGTACGGGTTCATTACCTACATTAGTTAAGAACACTCAAAATGGTATTAAGAGAACCGATTCAATTCAATTTACTTCAACTGCATCTATTTCTAATACAATTATTTCAAGCTCTAATACGGCGTTTGATAATGTATTATTAATCGTATCCGAAGGAACTGGTTCAACTCCATCATTAGTTAAAAACACTGCTAATTTAGTTAAAATAACAAACTCTGCACAATATATTGGACCGGCTGCAGTTTCTTCATCTAAAGTAAATGATATTACTGGAAGTTTTGATACTATTATACGAATATTAGAAAATGGATTAGGTGTTTCTCCAACTATTGTAAATAATAATAACCAAAATATAAAAGTTACTGGTACTACTAATTATGTATCATCATCTTATAATGGCACACAAACACAGGCATCATTTATATCAGCATCTATTTCAATAGTTACTAATATAATTGCAAATGGAAGTGGTAGTTTACCAACTATAATCCTATATACATCATCATTATCATCATCCGCTGTTTTAGATTCTTATAATATATTAAAGAATCATATACCATTTATTCAGGATGAAACTATTGCATACTTGAGTTCTTCTTGGAGTACGGCATCTTATGATGAACAAAAATGTAGACGTGATGTTGGATTGATTATAAGCGGTGCAGCTGAAGACCTTTTGTGGAATTCTAATTCATCATCAATTGTAAATGGTAAGTTCTATTATGAATATCCATCGCAAGCACAGGGTGCACAATTAAATCAAACATTAGATGGTGTAATTTACGCAAGTAGATTAGCACAAAAAATAGTATTGAATACACAATTTGCTTTACCAACATCTCAATCCAATTTGGCTTATGATTTGTTAGTACAAAACAAGCAACTTATTCAAAATGAAACTATTGCTTACATTAGTTCTTCTTGGAGTACACATCAATATAATGAGGTAACCTGTAAGAGAGATGTAGGATATATTTTAGATGCGGTAGCAACTGATATTAAGTGGGGTGGTAATGAAAGAAGTGTAAAAGCTGGACAATTCTACTACCTATATCCATCTGAAGCAACCGGTTCTCAAATAGAAGAAACTGTAACTGGTATAACTTATTCAAAAAACCTATCTGATAGAATCCTAAGAAGATTAATATTACAATCGGTTTCTCAAAATAAATTACAAGCTAAACAACTTATTTTCAATAACAAAGAATTTATACAAAACGAAGTTATTGAGTATGTATCGGCTAGTTGGAATGGATTCTTATACAACGAAGATACTTGTAAGAGAGATGTGGGATACATTTTAGATGCAGTGGTAACTGATGTGGTCTATGGTGGAAATGAGAGAGCTTTAGAAGCTGGAAGGTATTATTACCTATATCCATCTGAAGCAACTACAACTCAATTAGGTCCAACCCTGAGCGGTATTAGACATGCAAAGGGAATGGTTGAAGAAGTATTGAATAATTCAGTATTTGTAACTGCATCTAATTCAGCACAAACGGCTTACAATTTATTATTAGACAACAAACAATTAATACAAAACGAAACAATCGCATTTGTAAGTTCTTCTTGGAGTTTCTTCAATTATAATGAGGCAAGTTGTAGTAGAGATACTGGCTACATTGTAGATGCGGTAGCAACCGATATTCTTTATGGTGGAAACGAAAGAGTAAGAGAAGCAGGTGAATACTATTACTTATATCCTTCATTAGCAATTGTTGATGGAGATGGAGATGCGGCCGGACAATTAGGACAAACTTTAGATGGTGTAAACTACGCTAAAGGAATTTCTAAAAAGATAGTATCAAATATCTTATTACAATCAGCAAGTATTTCTGAATTAACTGGTTGGAATTTATTAAGACAAAATAAACCATTAATTCAAAAAGAAACTATTGCTTATTTAAGTTCATCTTGGACTGGAGTTGATGGTTTCTATTATAACGAAGCAAGTTGTAGTAGAGATGTTGCTTACATCATTGATAATGTAGCAACTGATTTATTATATGGTGGAAACGAAAGAAGTTCTAAAGCTGGAGAATACTATTTCTTATATCCTTCAAAAGCAACGGTTGGTGGAGTACCATCGGTTAATGCACAATTGGAACAAACTGTACAGGGTATTAGATTTGCAGCAGGAACTGCACAAAATGTGTTATCAAATACATTATTAGAACAACCTACTCAATTCGTATCATCTTCGGTAAGTTTATTGAGAAGTAATAGAGGATTTATTCAAAATGAAACTATACAATATATAGATGCATTCTTCCCTAGCTTAGTTTACAATAGAGAGAAGTGTAGAAGGGATGTTGGATATATTGTTGATAATATATCTACCGATTTATGGTATGGTGGAAATGAAAGAAGTATTATAGCTGGTGATTACTATTATCGTTACCCATCTTTAGCAACTAAGCAAGAGCAAGTACGAGAAACTGTAGCTGGTGTTGAATACGCAAAAGCAGTATCAAAAGCAATTGTACAAAATGTATTATTGCAAACTCCATCTTTAGTTTCAAATACCGATGGTAATATTAAAGTAGGTAATGTAGCACAAATAACATCATCGTTATCAGCTACAAATACTGAAGTATCAAATATTAGTTCATCGTTCTCAACTGTAACAAAAATTATTGAAGGTGGTTTGGTTGTGTTACCAACTATTGTTTCTAATAACGAAGGTTTAATAAAAATAACAAACCAAACACAAATAACATCATCAATATCAGCATCATCTGCTGAAGTTGGTATTGTAACAGCATCATTTGGATTGATTAGAGATATAATCTATTGGGGTTCTGCTTCATTACCGGATTCATTAGCTAACAACTTCCAATATGGATTTAATAATAGTGTACCAACATTATTGCGTATTTCTTCATTCACTCAAACATTGGGAAGTGGTGAATATAATGCACAAACTTCAAGCGTAAGTTCTTCATTTGGTAATGTAATTAATGTTATCAATAACGGAACGGCTTCATTACCAACATTAGAAGCTAATACATCGGCAAGTGTAAGTGTAAGTGGTATTACTGCATTCAAATCAACAACATCTGGTTCTGAATATCAAAAAAGTAGAATTGGAAACTTATTCGGTGTTGTTATGAATATAGTTGAGGGTGGTAAAAGTTCTATACCTGTATTATTATCAAATACATCAGCTAGTATTAAAGTAACAAATACTCCACAAATTATTAGTGGTAGTGGTAGTGATAGATTGCAAGCAAGATTAGTATCATCATCATTTGGTATTGTAATAGATTCATTATTAAATAATGGTACTAGCTCAATTGCTTACGTTGGACCAACTGGAATTAATACAAATGCAAAAATAACATCTGCATATAATTTGTTATTAAATAACCAACAAATGATTATAGATGAAACCATAACTTATATGAGTTCGTCTTGGAGTGGATTTAATTACACTCAATCATTATGTGAAAGAGATTTAGGATTGATTATTAGTGGAGCAGCATTTGATTTATTGTGGGGTGGTAATTCGGCATCATTAGTAAATGGTAAATATTACTTTGAATCAGCATCACAAGCTACTGGTTCACAATTAGACCAAACAATTACAGCAATTAGATATGCTGGTGGAATTATTGAAAAGGTTGTTAGAAATACACCATTGGTACATATTTCAGCATCATTACAAACATCAGCATCTTATACATCATTAATTAAGAACAAAGGATTTATACAATCCGAATCAATTGCTTATGTAAGTTCTTCTTGGGAAGGATTTATGTATGATGAAATTAAATGTGCTAGAGATATTGGGTACATCGTAGATGCAGTAACAACTGATTTGTTGTATGGTGGTAATGAAAGAAGTATTGTAGCTGGAAGATATTATTATGATTTCCCATCACAAGCTACTTCAACACAATTAGAACCAACATTGACTGGTGTAAGATTCGCTAAAGGAACTTCTATGAATGTAGTTGTTAATAAGCAATTTTTCTCACCAAATGCAAACAATCAAACGGCTTACAATTTAATTAAAGATAATAAAGAGTTCGTTCAGGCAGAAACTGTGGCATTTGTGAACGCTAAATACCCTGAATTAGATTATAACGAAGTAAGTTGTAGTAGAGATACGGGTTATATCATAGATGCGGTAGCAACTGACCTTTTATATGGTGGAAATGAAAGAAGTAATAAAGCTGGTGAATTCTATTATTTATATCCTTCATTGGCAACTGAAAATGAGCAAGTAGTTGAAACAACAACTGCGGTGGATTATGCTAGAAGATTAACACAAAATGTTATTAATAGTATTTTAATACCAACACCACAAATAGTTTCAAATACACTTAATAATATTAAGGTAACCAATATTCCTCAATATGTTAGTTCATCATTTAGTGGTAGTGTGTATGAATCATCATTAATATCAGCATCGATTTCAATTGTAACAAATATTGTAGCAAATGGAACTGGTTCTATTGGAACTCCTGTAAATTATACAACACCATCAACTGCATCAAATGTATGGTACGCTTATAATCTATTAAAAGAAAATATAGCATTCATACAAAGTGAAACGATTGCTTATATTAGTTCTTCTTGGAGCACGGCTTCTTATGATGAATCTAAATGTAAAAGAGATGTTGGTTTAATTATTAGTGGAGCAGCTGAAGATATGTTATTTGGTGTAGATTCTGCATCTATCGTAAATGGTAAGTTTTACTTTGAATCAGCATCACAAGCAACTGGTGACCAATTAAATTACACATTGGATGGATTGTTCTACGCAAGTAGATTAGCACAAAAAGTGGTTAGAAACGTACAATTTGTGACAGCATCTTTATTAGTATCTGCATCTTACGCATTGATGAGAAATAATAAATTATTTATTCAATCGGAATCCGTAGAATATGTTGATTCTTCTTGGGTTGGATTGGATTACAATAAAGAAAAGTGTAGAAGGGATGTTGGTCATCTAATTGATGCAGTTTCAACTGATTTATTGTATGGTGGAAATGAGAGAAGTGCAATAGCTGGAGAATACTATTTCAAATATCCATCACAAGCTACAACTGGTTCTCAATTAGACCCAACTGTAGATGCAATTGATTACGCAGCTGGAGTGACAAGTAAAGTAATTCAAAGTTTAACATTTGTAACGGCTTCACAAATTGTATCAGCATCTGTTGGATTATTGAGAGCAAATAGAAACTTCATTCAGGAAGAAACAATGGCATATTTAACTGCTAGTTGGAGTAATTTTGATTATGATAAAGTTAAATGTAGAAGGGATGTTGGTTACATCGTAGATGGTGCAGCAACTGACTTACTATATGGTGGAAACGAAAGAAGTGTGATGAGTGGAGAGTTCTATTATAGATACCCATCTAAAGCAGTATTGTTAGGTGATGGTGATGGAGTTGGACAATTAAAACAAACTGTTGATGGTATAAACTACGCAAGTAGAGTAGCACAAAAAGTTGTTAAAAATATTCAATTCCAAAATGCATCATCAGCAGCTTCTGCATCATTTGATTTATTGAGAAAAAATAAATCATTTATAGCAGCAGAAACAATCGCTTATGTATCTTCATCTTGGAGTAGTGTATATTATAACGAAGCAACTTGTAAGAGAGATGTTGGATACCTAATAGATGCAGCAGCAACTGATGTACTTTATGGTGGTAAAGAAAGAAGTGTGATAGCAGGAAACTTCTATTACCTATTCCCATCAAAAGCAACTAATGCTGGTGTACCTTCGGAACAAAATCAATTAGACCCAACAATTACGGGAGTAAGATACGCTGGAAGATTAGCAACTAAAGTTGTAACGAACCCAACATTTGTAGAAGCTTCTGGTTCTGCAATTGGTGGTAGTAAGTTACTACAATTAAATAAATCTTTAATTCAAAAAGAAACTATAACATTCTTAAGTTCTTCTTGGAGTACTTTACAATACAACGAAGCAAGTTGTTCTCGTGACGTAGGATTTATTATAGATGCGGTTAGAACTGACTTAGTTTATGGTGGTAATGAAAGAAGTATTGAAGCAGGTTCATACTACTACAAAATTCCTTCGGTAGCAATTAAAGAATCTTATACTGATAATGGTGGTGTTGGACAGAAAAAACAAACTGTTGATGGTGTAAACTACGCAGGAGGTATATCTGAAAAGATTGTAGCACAAAAACAATTGTTAAGACCTGGTACCAAACGAATTGAAGCTACTAATAGATTAAGAGGAGCTAAAGATGAATTAAAACAAAGAGCAATTGGATACACAAACGGAGCATTCCCTTACTTAGTTTATAACGAAGCAAGTTGTTCTCGTGATACTGGTTTGATTGTAGATGCTTGTTGTACTGATTTATTCTATGGTGGAAACGAAAGAGCAATCGCAGCAGCATCATCATATTATACAGGACAATACGGAAATGCAGATGAGGTAATATTTAAACAAAGACTAGAAACTCTTGAAACTAATAGATATTTAAGAACTAGAGCAGAGTTTATAGCAGCTGGTGCTCCTGTTGAAGCATTTGGTTCTCTAATTGTGGCAACTGGTATTGACTACTCTTATAATGGTAGTGGTGTGACATTTAAAGCACTTCCTCCAAATCAGGGTGGTAGTGGTGTTGCAAATCCAATATATGAAATTACCGAATTGGGAGGTGGTAGAATATTCTTTACCTCTGGTAACCAAGATGGTGACTTTAGAATTGGTACTGGATTAAGTATTAATCAGGCAACTGGTACTCTTGTGGGTAGAACATTTAGTAAATCTCTATTCTCATTGGTAACTCCGTTCTCATTAGCACTTCAAATATAAAAAGAAAATAAAAATAAAAGGAAATGGCAGAAGTTTTTGTACCGTTAAATCGATTCCAGTCAGTTGTAACAAATCTGACTGGTGAAGAAGATGAAATATATGTGACACCTACTGGTGTATCATCAATTGTGCTATCAGCTCAAATTACAAATAATAGTTTTGTAACACAACCTGTAACTATTTTTGTAACATCTAATAGAGAATTGCCTGTACCATCATTTGAAGGACTTTATATTAGTTCATCTTTTTATACTGGTTCTACATCTTTAGAAAATATTAGTGGAAGTTTTGATAGTGCATCTGCCCTTCTCACTTTAAATAGACAATTCATACGAAAAGAAGTAGCAGCATATACATCATTTCAAAATAATTTGCAAGAAACTCCATTTACTTTTGTATCTTCTCGTTTTGAAGATTATGCATTGGGTGCAACTGATGCAATTGCATACGATATTGCAAATTCTAAAACCATTAGAACAAATAAAGAAGCTAAAAATTATTTTTCAAAAAATGGTGTAAATACTATAAAAACTTTTTACGATGAAGAATATTCATCATCTTTATTTGCTTTAGATTACATTGGAAAATTAGCAGGACAAATCATAAAAAATCAATCAGTAACAGGTTCATCCGACATTGGTAGATTATATCAAACAGCAGTAACTCAATCATTTGATTCAACTCTTGCTATAAGCGGTTCTGCATGGAGTGGTTCTAATTTTGTTATAACCGAATTATTGGGTGTTATACGAGATACAATAGAAAATCCTAATTTAGTAGCACAGCCCGCTATAAAATTAGTAACAAATGTAACTATACCAGCAGCCGATTCACTTTCACCTGTTGTAAGTGGTAAATTAGTGTTAGAAGAAGGATATGGATTCATTGTTTCTGGTTCAACGGACTTAAGTGTAATTCTTTCTCTGCTTGAAAGTGCGAATGAATAAGTGATATTATCTTTGGGTAATATTTATAAGGGATTCATTATATTTATAAAAAAGCTGGAAAGTAAAGAATGGCAATTAGTAATCTATTAACAGGAAGGGTAAGGGTAGTTTCACCTAAAAATGTAACGCAAGAAAGGTATCAGTTTTTGGACTTATCTCAAGCTGAACCAAATTTAGGTGTCCCAAATTTCTCAGCATCTCTTTCTGGTTCTCCAGCTATCGTAGTTTCGGATGACCAGGGTAATAGAGGATTTGTAAGAAGTTTGGATTTAGATAGAGTAACTGGACAATTTACAGGTTCATTTACTGGTAGTGCAACATCTTTGAGTGGTAGCTTCTCTGGCTCTTTTACTGGTTCATTTATAGGTGATGGTTCTCAATTAGTTAATTTACCTGCAGCAACTTTTATAGCAAGTGGTTCGGCAACTGCATCTTTTAAGGAAGGTAATTTAGTAGTAAATACAAATGCTAGAGTTCAAGGTGACCTTTATGTTGATGATACAATTTATGCGGAAAGTATAATTGTAAATTATATTTCATCTTCTGTAATTTATTCATCAGGCTCAAACGTATTTGGAGATAATTATACCGATACACAACAATTTACTGGTTCTGTATTAGTTAGTTCATCTATTATTGTAAATGATATTACTGCATCTCAATCTATTACTGGTTCATTTACTGGTTCATTTTTTGGTGATGGTACAAATTTATTCAATTTACCTGAAGCAACAAAATTAGCAACAGGTTCAATAACTGCATCTGTTTCACCTCAATTTGGATTTAAGGTAGAATCAATAGGTACTGGTTCTCAATTTACTGGAAGTGTTGATATTAGTGGTAGTTTATTTATAAAACCATATAGTGGTTCTATCCAATTAGCAACAGGTTCATCTTATTATGGAGAAGGTAGATACCTTAGAGAAATACCTCGTTCAGCATTAACGGAAGATGCATTAATATCTACCGAAATTAAAAGTGGTAGTGTGACCGCATCGGTAGCACCAAATTTTGGATTTAAAGTAGAATCGGTAGCAAGTGGTTCTAGAATTACAGGTAGTGTATTTGTTACTGGTAGTATGATTATAACAGCTACTAGCGGTGCATTAATACTTGGTTCATCATCAGCATATTTTGGTGAAGGTACTTATTTAAGAAATATTCCTAGAAACGCACTTACTGAAGATGCGTTAATCTCAACTGAAATTAAAAGTGGTAGTGTAACTGCTTCTGTTTCTCCTAATTTTGGATTTGTAGTAACATCTGTTGCTAGTGGTTCTAAATTTACTGGTTCTCTTTTTGTAAGTGGTAACATTCAACTTGGACAGGGTTCGATTTATTCTGGTAGTGGTGCTGGATTATTTGATATTCCTTTATCTGCATTAGCAGAGGAGGTTGTAGCAGCTACAAGAATACAAACAGGTAGTGTAACTGCATCTGTATCTCCTGAAAGAGGATTTCAAGTTATTTCTGTTGCTAGTGGTTCTCAATTTACTGGTTCTATATTCATAACTGGTAGTGGTGTTGAGTTATCATCAGGTTCATTTAGTGGTAGTGGTGCTAGATTATTTAATATCCCTAAAACAGCAATTTCTGATTTAGATACATCGTTAATATTTTCTAGTTCATATACAGCATCTATCAATCCTGATTTTGGATTTAGAGTTAATACTCGTTCAACAATTAGTGGTAGTTTTGTAGTATCATCATCCGCAGAACCTTTAGCAACATCATCAATACCAAATTATTTTTATGTAACTAATATTGGTGCATCATCATATAATTTCGATGGAGCTGCATCTGGACAAGACCCTATATTGACTTTAGTTAGAGGAGTAACTTATCAGTTTGAAGTAAATGCAACAGGTCATCCTTTTTACATAAAAACAGCCGGAGTAACTGGAATTGGTTCTCAATATACAACTGGTGTTTTAAACAATGGAACTGCAAGTGGTTCTGTATATTTTACCCCACCATCTGGGTCTCCTGATACATTATATTATATATGTCAGTTTCATAGTGAAATGTCTTCATCTATCAACATAGTTGATAATCTATATTTACAAGATAGAATTTTATTTGAAGGAAATACTGCAATTAGTGGTGGATTATATGTAAGAGATTATGTAAGAGCAAGAGAATTTACTGGTTCGTTTAGTGGTTCACTATTTCAAGGTGATGGTGGTGGATTATTTAATATACCACGTTCTGCTTTTACCGGAGATGCGTTTAGAATCGCATCTGGTTCGGTAACAGCATCAACTACACCTGATTTTGGATTTAGAGTAGAAACATCAGCAACTGGTTCAGCATTCGGTTCGCAATTTACTGGTTCGGTTGATGTAAGTGGAAGTGTTCGGGCATTTGCTGTAAGTGCATCTATTATATCTGGTTCATTCTTTGGTGATGGTAGTAATTTAAGAAATGTACCATCGGAAGTATCGAATAGAATTTCAAGTGGTAGTGTAACTGCATCTGTAAATCCTGATGGAGTTGGTTTTAAAGTTGAATCTGCACAATTTGGTTCTAGATTTACTGGTTCATTATTTATTAGTGGTGGTGGAATATTTTTAGAAAGTGGGTCATCTTATTCTGGTAGTGGTAGATTCCTTTATGATATTCCTCGTTCAGCATTATCATTTGATATAGCATTAATTTCAAGTGGAAGTGTAACCGCATCGGTAGCACCAAATTTTGGATTTAAAGTAGAATCAATAACAAGTGGTTCTAGGTTTAGTGGAAGTTTATTTATAAGTGGAGGTGGTGTATTTTTATCATCGGGTTCATCTTATTCTGGTAGTGGTAGAAATTTATTTGATATACCTCGTTCCGCTATATCTGATTTAGATACTTCGAAAATCTTTAGTGGAAGTGTAACAGCATCTGTATCACCTAATTTTGGATTTGTAGTAAATTCTGTAATTAGTGGTTCTGCTATTAGTGGTAGTTTAAGTGTAAGTGGTAGTAGTAGGTTCACAATGGGTGTATCTGCATCGGTATTTAGTGGTAGTGGTGCTGGTTTAACCGATATTCCATTCTCTGCACTTTCTCAAGAATTATTTAGAATTACAAGTGGAAGTGTAACCGCATCGGCACTGCCTGATTTTGGATTTAAAGTAGAATCGGTAGCAAGTGGTTCACAATTTACCGGTAGTGTAACTATAAGTGGTAGTTTGAGAATAACCGCAACGTCTGGTTCATTAATACTTGGTTCATCATCAGCATATTTTGGTGAAGGTACTTATTTACGAAACATTCCTAGAAATGCCTTATCCGAAGATGCACTTATTAGTACTGAAATTAAATCAGGTTCGGTAACCGCATCAGTATCTCCCAATTTTGGATTTGTAGTAAAATCAGTAGCAAGTGGTTCATTCTTTAGTGGTAGTGTTAGAGTTAGTGGAAGCCTTTATGTAGAAAGTGGTTCTGTATATTATGGGGATGGTAGTGGTTTGACTAATATTACATTAGCAAATTTAGCAATAGATTCTACAAAAATATTTAGTGGAAGTGCAACTGCATCTATTTCACCTGATAAAGGTTTTGAAGTAAATACTTTCTCAAAAATTAGTGGAAGTTTTATAGTATCATCATCTGCTAGAGAAGTATTAACCTCATCATTATTTCCTGTTTTTGAAGTTACAAATGATGGAAGTAGTGCTTATATATTTAGTGGTTCGGTTCAAGGTACAAATCCAACAATAACTTTAGTTAGAGGTGTAGAGCATAGGTTTAATGTAAACGCAGCGGGTCATCCATTTTATATTAAAACTGTAAACTCAACTGGAACTGCAAACGCATATAATAGTGGAGTTACAAATAATGGTAGTGATAGTGGTACTATTTTATTTACACCACCATCTGGTTCACCCAATACTTTATATTATAATTGCCAATTACATTCATCAATGGCTGGTGTATTTAATGTTGTTGATGCAATAGTAATACCTGCTGAAATTAAATTTATTGGAGCAACTAAAATAGAAGGTACTCTAACTGCTTCAATGTATAGTGGTAGTGGTAGAGGTTTATTTGATATACCTCGTTCAGCATTATCAGAGGAAGTATTTAGAGTAGCAAGTGGAAGCGTATCAGCATCAGTTGCTCCTAATTTCGGATTTAAAGTAGAATCGGTAGATAGTGGTTCTCAATTTACTGGTAGTGTTCAAATAACTGGTAGCATTTATATGTACGCTACAAGTGGTGCATTACTTCTTGAATCATCATCCAATTTCTTTGGTGAAGGTGCATATTTAAGAAACATTCCTCGTTCAGCATTGACCGAAGATGCATTAATATCTGCAGAAATCAAATCTGGTTCAGTAACCGCATCAGTTTCACCTGATTATGGATTTATAGTATTAACACCATTCACATCTTCATTGGGTGAAAATGGAGCATTTACCGCATCAATCGCATCTCAATTTACTGGTTCAATTTCTGTATCTGGTAGTGTATTTGTGAACGATACAAGTGGAGGTTTATTCATAGAATCATCATCATTCATATATGCAGAAGGTACTTATTTAAGAAACATACCTCGTTCAGCTTTAACCGAAGATGCGTTATTATCATCATTCATTGTGTCTGGTTCGATAACAGCATCTGTAACTCCTGATGAAGGATTTAGAGTTATTACTGATAGAACAGGTTCTCAATTAGGTTCACAATTTACTGGTTCAATTGAAGTTAGTGGTAGTATTAGAGCAACCGATTTCTTATTTGGTGATGGTAGGTTTATTACCAACGTACAAGCTGCAGCAGCACCATTAATTGCTAGTGGTAGTGCAACGGCATCAGTAGCAAGTGGAGAATCATTCATTATACAAACAGCAAAGACTGGTTCTCAAATAGGTTCTGAATTTACTGGTTCGGTTAGTGTTAGTGGTTCATTATACGCATCTGATTTTATATTTGGTGATGGTAGATTTATTACTAATGTACAAGCTGCAGCAGCTCCTTTGATAGCAAGTGGTTCAGCAACAGCATCCGTACAAAGTGGAGATACTTTCATAGTAACAACAATAGCAACTGGTTCTCAAATAGGTTCTAGATTTACTGGAAGTATAGATGTTAGTGGAAGTATAAAAGCATTTTCATTTATTGGAGATGGTTCTCAATTAACAAATGTACAAGCAGCAGCATCTCCATTAATATCAAGTGGTTCTGCAACTGCATCGGTAGCAAGTGGTGAACGATTTATAGTAGAAACTTCACCATCATCTGGTTCATATAAATCACAATTCACATCATCAGTAGCAATTAGTGGTTCAATTACAGCATCTCTTTATTTTGGAGATGGTGGTGGATTATTTAACATTCCACCCGATGCGATTGAAAACTTAGAGTTATTTAAAATTAACTCTGGTTCTGGCGTTGCTATCATTGACCCAACTAAATTAGATGTAAACGTTCCAATAACTGCGGCAAGATACGATGGAGATGGTAGTGGATTATTTAACATTCCACCTGAAGCGTTAGATGATTTAAAGATTGATAGAATCCAATCGGGTTCAGTAGAAGCTGTAATTTCTCCAAACAAAGGATTGCAAATTGGTACTCGAACATTCGTATCTGGTAACCTAAGTGTTACTGGTTCGTTGTTTGTTAGTGGTGGTAACATTGTAGCAAACTCTGGTTCTGTATTCTTTGGAGATGGTAGTGGATTAAGAAACATTAATATTGCAAACTTATCATTTGAAACATTTATATTAAAGAGTGGTTCTGCAACTGCATCTATTTCACCTGATAACGGATTTGTAGTTAATACATCTTCATTTGTTTGGGGTGACTCTTATGTAGATAGAAATTTAAGAGCTAATAGTATTACAGGTAGTAATTATATTTTCTCACCATTACTTAGTGGTTCATTCTTAGGTACATACAATTTCCAAGGAGTTGGACCTACTGCATCTGCTGAATATGATATTTTAAGATTTGATGAAGCAAGAGGATATTTTATACCTCAACCTGAAACTTCAATAACTGAAACTGTATCATTTAATAATGTAAGTGATTTAACAATTGTACACAATCTGAATATTCGTTATCCGATGGTTCAGGTGTACGCCACAGGTTCAGAGGACCAACTTATACCTGGTCAAATAATTTCAATAGATGAAGATACAATCCAAATTAAATTTGCTGGATTAACATCTGGACATGTAGTAATTGGTAGTGGTGGTTCGTTAATTAATGGAACAATCAATGGTGATAGGGTATTTGGAACTGTACTTTCAGCATCTCATGCCGTTAGAGCTGATATAGCAGATGCGGTAACTGGATTTGATTCAGCATCATTATCCGCATTATCAGCATCATTAGCAAATGCAAATGAATATGTAAGAAATAATCAAACATCATCAATGGTGGTGTTTAGTGCAGTAAGTTCATCTTACGCATTAACCGCATCATACGCATTAAATGCTGGACAAGGTGGTGGTACTGATTTGTTTGTATATCATACAAGCTCATTAGTAAAATCACAAGTTGCAAAAATAAACTTTAGTGGTTCTGGTGTAGATGTAATTGCATCTGGTTCTGATGGTATATTGGTAACAATAAACGGAGGAGCAGCTCAAAGTTCTGAAACAGCATCTTATATCTTATCAACTGGTGTGGATGGTCCGTTAGGAATGAATAGTATTTATTACGCTATTACTTCATTAACTGCATCATACGCATTAAATTCAGCAAATACTGATACATCATCATTCTTAAACATTAATACTGACCAAAAAATAAATGCATCACTTATTATTAGTGGAAGTTTAGGTGTTAGTGGTAGTGTTTTCTTTAGTAGTAGTGTTGCTTTACAAAGTTTACCTTCTGGTTCATCAAACGAAGTTGTTATTTGGGACCCTGTAACTAAGAGATTAGCATATAGAAACGTAGCAGCAGCTGTTGGTTCTTCTGGAACTGGTGGTACTTCTGGTTTTGATGGTTCGTCTGGTTCTTCTGGAACTTCTGGTTCAAGTGGTACTAGTGGAGTTGATGGAACATCTGGTTCATCTGGTTCATCTGGTAGTAGCGGTACTAGTGGAGTTGATGGAACTTCTGGAAGTAGTGGTTCATCAGGAAGTAGTGGTTCGTCTGGTTCAAGCGGAAGTAGTGGTTCGTCTGGTTCATCAGGAACATCTGGCACTTCTGGTTCAAGCGGAAGTAGTGGTTCATCGGGAACATCTGGAACTACTGGTTCAAGCGGAACGAGCGGCTCATCTGGTTCAAGTGGTTCTTCTGGAACATCCGGCACATCGGGAACTTCTGGAAGTAGTGGTTCAACCGGTTCAGCTGGAACTTCTGGCACATCTGGTTCTTCTGGTACTTCGGCAACTTCTGGAACATCTGGTTCAAGTGGAAGTAGTGGAAGTAGTGGCAGTAGTGGAACAACCGGTTCGTCTGGTACGTCAGGAACTTCTGGTAGTAGTGGAACATCCGCAACAAGTGGTACTTCAGGAACTTCTGGAACAAGTGGTAGTAGTGGTACTCAAGGTACATCTGGTTCGTCTGGCACAAGTGGAACTTCTGGCACATCAGGAACTTCTGGTTCAACTGGAACTGGTGGTACATCTGGCACATCAGGTACAAGCGGTTCATCTGGTTCATCTGGTAGTGGTGGTAGTTCATCAACAGCAGGTACAGGTGGTACGTCTGGTACTTCGGGAACTTCTGGTTCAACTGGTACGGGAGGTACATCGGGTACGTCTGGTGAAGATGGAACTTCGGGAACATCAGGCACATCTGGTAGTAGTGGTGAGGCTGGTACATCTGGTACGTCAGGAACTTCTGGTACAAGTGGTACTTCTGGAAGTGGTGGTACATCAGGTTCATCTGGTAGTAGTGGAAGTAGTGGTTCGACTGGTTCAGCTGGAACTTCTGGTTCTTCTGGAACAAGTGGAGAAGATGGTACATCAGGTTCATCCGGCTCATCTGGTAGTAGTGGAACAACTGGTTCGTCTGGTTCATCTGGCACATCTGGTAGTAGTGGTACTTCAGGAACTTCTGGCACATCAGGAACTTCTGGAAGTTCTGGAAGTAGTGGAACAACAGGTTCTTCGGGTACGTCTGGGTCTTCTGGAACTGCTGGTTCTTCTGGAGTAGATGGTACATCGGGAACTTCTGGCACGTCTGGTTCAAGTGGAACTTCTGGTACAACAGGAACTTCTGGAAGTAGTGGAACTTCTGGAAGTAGTGGTTCTGATGGAAGTAGTGGTTCATCTGGTTCATCCGGTTCTGCTGGTTCATCCGGTTCGGCTGGAACTAGTGGAACGGCTGGCTCTTCTGGTACAACGGGTTCGTCTGGAACGGCTGGCTCTTCTGGAACGGCTGGTTCTTCTGGAACTGATGGTAGTACGGGTTCAGCTGGTAGCACAGGTTCTGCTGGTAGTAGTGGAACTGATGGTACAACTGGGTCTTCTGGTTCATCTGGAAGTTCTGGTACTAGTGGAATAGATGGAACATCTGGAACGGACGGAAGTAGTGGTACGTCTGGGTCTACGGGAACTGATGGTACTTCAGGAACAACTGGCTCATCGGGTACAACTGGTTCGTATGGTACTTCAGGAACATCTGCAATAGATGGAACTTCTGGTACTGATGGAAGTAGTGGCACGTCTGGGTCTACGGGAACTGATGGTACTTCGGGAACAACAGGTTCGTCTGGAACAACAGGTTCAACAGGAACATCAGGAAGTAGTGGTACAAGCGGTACTGATGGCACAAGTGGAACTAATGGTACAAGTGGTTCAGCTGGGTCTTCAGGTTCGTCTGGTTCTTCTGGAGAAAGTGGTACAAGTGGTTTAGATGGTACATTCTTTGGAAGTAGTGGTTCATCTGGAACGGATGGAACGTCTGGTTCTTCTGGCACAAGCGGTAGTAGTGGTACAAATGGTACTTCGGGCTCTTCTGGTTTAGATGGAACTTTCTTTGGTAGTAGTGGTACAGCAGGTACATCGGGAACTTCTGGTTCATCTGGCACAAGCGGAAGTAGTGGTACAAATGGTACTTCAGGTTCGTCTGGTTTAGATGGTACATTCTTTGGAAGTAGTGGTTCATCTGGTTCAAGTGGTACGGGTGGTACAAGTGGTGAAGATGGAACTTCAGGTTCATCTGGTTCAAGTGGTTCGTCTGGAAGTTCTGGATTAAATGGTACATTCTTTGGTTCATCTGGTTCAAGTGGTTCATCTGCAACTTCTGGTACAAGTGGAAGTTCGGGTGAAAATGGAACTTCTGGAATTGATGGTACATCTGGTTCTTCTGGAAGTAGTGGATTGGATGGAACATTCTTTGGTTCTTCTGGAACTAGCGGAAGTACAGGTACGGCCGGCTCATCGGGAACCGATGGTACAACTGGTACGGGCGGTTCTTCAGGAACTTCTGCTACCTCTGGTAGTTCGGGATTAAATGGTACATTCTTTGGTAGTAGTGGTACATCTTCAACATCAGGCACATCTGGTTCATCTGGTTCTTCTGGAATTAGTGGTACAGATGGCACATCTGGTTCAAGCGGTACATCTGGTTTAGATGGTACATTCTTTGGTACAAATGGTACATCGGGAACTAGTGGAACAAATGGAACAACAGGTACGGCTGGCTCATCTGGGTCTACGGGAACGGATGGCACCTCTGGAACTGCTGGTACTTCTGGTAGTGGAGGAACTTCTGGTTTAGATGGAACTTTCTTTGGTAGTAGTGGTACATCTGGAACAAATGGTGCTCTTGGTAGTACTGGACAGGATGGTTCATCGGGTACATCTGGTACATCATTTAATGGAGTAACTTCTGGAACGTCTGGAACAAACGGTCTCACTGGCTCAAACGGAACTTCGGGTACATCAACACCTGGAATTACTTCTGGAACGTCTGGAACGCCTGGTATTAGTGGTACATCTGGAACTTCTCCTGCTGGATTTAGTTCTGGTACATCTGGTGGAGCTGGTACTAATGGTACTTCTGGTTTTACAACTATTAGTGGTACAACTGATAATGGTGTATTAACTTTAGAAGGTTCATCACCAAATGTTAGAGCAGAATCTAATATGTTATTTGATGGTAGTACATTAACTGTAACAGGAAATGTAATAGTAACAACTTCAGTAGCAGCAACAACATTTAGAGAAACGTACTCCGACCAAGGTACTGGTGGTAGTGTAACTTTAGACCTTTCAACCGCAAATAATTTTAGAAGACAATTCAATGGTTCGGCAACTATTTCATTCAGTAATCCTCCAGCATCAAATGCATTTGGATTTACATTCGTAATGGTTAATGCTGGTACATATTCAATAACATGGCCTGGTTCAATAGATTGGGTAGGTGGTACATCTCCAATTTTAACATCAACTGGAACTGATGTATTAACATTCTTTACATTTGATGGTGGTACTACTTATTATGGATTTGTTGTTGGAAAAAATCTTAGTTAATAATTAGAGTTATGAGTATAGCAAGAAAATTAATACCATCGGATTCGGCAATAGTATTTCCGTTTGTATTTAGAATAACAACAACGACATCTAATACGGTATTTACATGTCCTTTATCTGATTATGGTGGACTAACACCTCAATTAAATATAAATTGGGGAGATGGAAATACGTCACCTTTAATTACATCATCATCATCGGTTGATAGAATACATACATACGCATCAGCTGGTACTTACACAATTACTATAAGTGGATTTATGCCAGGCTTTACGGTTAATAACAATTCTGGAATCAGAAACCTTATTACTGAATTAGTTCAATGGGGAATTGTTGGATTGAGAGCCGTAAATTTTTATGGATGTGTAAATTTAACAACAATACCTGGTAGTGCCTCTTTGAGTGGAGTTGGTGGATATACTGGATTAAATGAAGTACAATCTTTTGCTAATTTTATGAGAGGTACAAGAATAACGTCAATACCATCTGATATATTTGATTTTTCTCCAAGCGCAACAACGTTTACGGATACATTTTCCACTATTACAACATTAACAACTGTACCAAATGGATTATTCAATAATGTACCAACAGCAACAACATTTGCATCTTGCTTTTTTGGTTGTACGGCACTAACATCGGTGCCATCAACTTTATTTGATAATAATATAAACGTTGTAAACTTTTCTGGTACTTTTAGAAATTGCCGTTCTTTAACAAACGTATTACAATTTACAAATAATACAAATGTTACTATTTTTAATAACGTTTATAATATGAGTTCAACGGCAAATTCATTAACAGGAACTGCTCCTGAACTTTGGAATAGAACTCCAACCCCATCTGGTACTGATGCTTTTAATAATTGTACCGGATTATCAAACTTTGCATCTATACCTTTAAATTGGAAATAAATTATGTATTTAAGAATAGTAAATAATACAACAACATATCCATATACAATTCAAGAATTAAGAGAATCGTTACCGAATGTTAGTTTACCTGCTAATTTAACAAATGAACAATTAGTAGAGTGGGATATGTACGAAGTAGAATTCGTATCTGCACCAAATGACCATACAAAAAATATTTCAGAAGGAATTCCTACTTTAAATGGTGGAAAATATTATCAAAATTGGATACAAACCAATGCTTCTGAAATCGAAATACAACAAAGAATAGAAGATAAGTGGGTTGAAATTCGAGATATAAGAAATCAATTATTATTAGAGTGTGATTGGACACAATTAAGTGATGTTCCTACTGAAACTAAAAATATGTGGAGTACTTATAGACAAGAATTGAGAGATATAACAAATCAATCAAATCCATTTAATATAAATTGGCCTGTGAAACCTTAAAAGAGGGATAGTTTATATTTATATCTATAAGATAAAAGATTAGATACAAATGGTAATACATAGTCCCATATTTTCGGGTTCAATAATTCAAGATAGAAATAATGCGTACGCTGACCTTAGCGGTTCGTTTACTGGTTCTTTAACTGGTTCTTTTAAGGGAACAATTGATGTTCAGCAAGCATCATTTAATAATCTTATTGTAAATAATAGTTTATCAGTAAGTGGTTCTATCAAAATGACCGGTTCGATGAATTTAACGGCTGGTGGATATTTAGTAGATGGGGTGAATGTATTAGATTCAGCAATAGCCTTTGCAATAGCATTGGGATAAAAATAAAAAGAAATGGCAAACGCATTTAAAAATAGTATAACGGGTTCAATCGGAACAGCAGGTGTTAAAGTTTATGAAACGCCTGTAAATACATCTACAACTGTAATTGGTGTTGGTGTAGCAAATGTAAATTCAAATAATATTTCAGTTAGTGTAATGGTTAGAGATAGCTCTGCAAATAAAGCTGTATATGTTGTAAAGGATTCACTTATTTTACCTGGTAGTTCTAATGTGTTGGTTGGTGGTGAGCAAAAGTTAGTTTTAGAAAGTGGAGATTTTCTTTCGGTAACATCATCATTGGCTAATTCTGCGGATGTAATTGTTTCAGTATTGGAGATAACATAAAAGTTGTAATGAATGGAATATTTAGGTGGTAACCCTAACGGTTTAAACCAATTAAGTTCAAGCTTAATTGCGTTATATGTAAGTGGTAGTAGGATAGCTAACTTCACATCGGAATCGGTGAATGTAGTTGGTAATTTTACTGCTTCTGGAATTCAAACTAATTTAATCGTTAGTCAATCTAATTCACCTATATCAGTTGTAGGTAATGTAAAAATAACTGGTTCTCTAAATATATCATCATCAATATCAGCATCTATATTTCAAGGTGATGGTAGTGGATTATTTAATATTAATGCTTCGGCAATCGGAGATTTAGCACAATTAAAATCAGGCTCAGCAATTGCTCAAATTTCTCCAAACAAAGGATTAATTGTAAACACTGGAGTTTCTGTTGATAATTTTTTAATAGTAAGTGGTAGTGGTATTTTCAAAGGTGATATTCAGGTAGCTGGAAAAGTAACTACAACTGAATTACATACAACATTTATATCATCATCAGTAATATTTTCATCTGGTTCAAACAAATTTGGTGATAATGTACTTGATAGACAAGAAATAACTGGAAGTTTATCTGTTAGTGGAAGTATAGGAGTTACTGGAAACACAATTCCAACGGATGATACAACAAATGAAGTACTTGTTGTAAATTTAACAACAGGTAGAATTGGTAGAAGATTTGCAGCAGCAACTTCTGGTACATCGGGAACTTCTGGTTCATCTGGAAGTGGAGGTACTTCTGGCACAAGTGGTAGTGGTGGTACATCTGGTTCTTCTGGAAGTGGAGGTACTTCTGGCACAAGCGGTAGTGGTGGTACATCAGGTACAAGAGGTACTTCTGGTTCTGGTGGTACATCGGGAACTTCTGGTTCGTCTGGTTCAACTGGTTCTGGTGGTACATCAGGAACTTCTGGAAGTGGAGGAACTTCAGGAACTTCTGGTTCATCTGGTTCTTCTGGTAGTGGTGGTACATCAGGAACTTCTGGAAGTGGAGGAACTTCAGGAACGTCTGGCTCGAATGGTTCATCTGGAAGTGGTGGTACATCTGGCACAAGCGGAAGTGGTGGAACTTCGGGAACTTCTGGTTCTTCAGGAAGTACCGGTTCTGCTGGTTCTTCTGGTAGTGGTGGTACAACAGGTTCTGCTGGTTCATCTGGTAGTGGAGGTACAACTGGTTCTGCTGGTACTTCTGGATTAACAGGTTCATCTGGTTCTTCTGGTACAAATGGTTCATCGGGAATAAATGGTACATCGGGAAGTGGTGGTACAAGCGGTACTGCTGGTAGTGGTGGTATAAGTGGAGCTGGTGGTTCGGCTGGTACGTCTGGCACAGGTGGAACATCTGGAACATCTGGAACTTCAGGTTCAACTGGAACTGGTGGTACATCGGGCTCTTCTGGTTTAAGTGGAGCAGGTGGAACTGGTGGTTCAGCTGGTACATCAGGTTCTTCTGGTTCTTCTGGTTCAAGTGGAAGTGGAGGTACGTCAGGAACTTCTGGAACAGCTGGTTCGTCTGGTTTAACAGGAACTTCTGGTAGTGGTGGAACTTCAGGAACATCTGGCACAACGGGTTCGGCAGGAACTTCTGGAACAACAGGTTCAGCCGGTACAACCGGAACGTCTGGCTCGGCTGGAACTTCTGGTACAACTGGTACAAGCGGTAGTGGTGGTACAAGCGGACAAAGTGGTGGTATCAAATATGATTTTTCTACAACAACAACTGATTCTGACCCTGGTAACGGAAAGGTTCAATACAATAATGCAACAATTGCTTCGGTAACATTTATCTATATTGATATTTTAGACCAAAGTGGTAATAACCAATTAGCATGGTTTAATAGTTGGGATGATAGTAATACACCAAATAATAGAGGTAATCTTATATTATCATCGAGAGACAGTGGTACGGTAAATAATATATTTACAATCACAGGTAATGTAACAAATGCATCTGGATATTTTAAAATACCTGTAATTTATGTAAGTGGTACATTACCTTCTAATAACGCACAATTAGTAGTAGGATTTGCTAGAACAGGAGATAGTGGTACAAGTGGAACTTCTGGTTCAGCTGGTACATCAGGTTCAGCAGGAACTTCCGGAACAACAGGAACTTCTGGTTCAGCTGGCACATCGGGTTCAGCGGGAACTTCTGGTTCAGCTGGCACATCTGGTTCAGCTGGCACATCAGGTTCAGCTGGTACTTCTGGAAGCGGAGGTTCATCCGGAACAACAGGTACTTCTGGAAGTGGGGGTTCATCTGGAACGTCTGGTTCAGCTGGCACATCTGGTAGTGGTGGTACATCTGGCACAAGAGGTACTTCTGGAAGTGGGGGTACGTCTGGTACAAGCGGTTCAGCCGGAAGTGGTGGTTCGTCAGGTACTTCTGGTAGTGGGGGTACGTCTGGTACAAGCGGTAGTGGTGGAACTTCTGGTTCAGCTGGTTCGTCTGGTAGTGGTGGTACATCTGGATTATTATCATTAACCGGTAATACTGATAATGGTGTAATCACATTAAACGGAACTGCACCAAATGGAACGGTTGAAAGCAACTTATTGTTTGATGGTAATACATTGACAGTAAATGGAGCAGCAGTAATTACTGGTAACTTAGTAGTAAATGGTACAACTACGACAGTAAACTCAAATACAATAAATTTAGGTGATAATATAATCACATTAAACGGAGATTTTACAGGCTCATCGGCTCCAACTGAAAATGCTGGTATTGAAGTTAAGAGAGGTAGTGCAGCAACAGTATCATTCTATTGGGATGAAACAAATGATAGATGGACTTCTGATAATAATTTTAGAGTAGAAGGAAATGTAACATTAAGTGGAACAATTGATACTGGTCAAGGGGCAACTGAAGTTTATTTAATGAATCAGAATGTTCGCACAACTGATAACGTTCAACATGCAACAATTACAGCTACTAATGGTGTTAGTGTAACTGGCGGAAACCTTTCAGTAAGTGCTGGTAATATAACTATAAGTGGTACAATTGATACTGGACAGGGAGCAACTGAAGTTTACTTAATGAATCAGAATGTTCGTACAACTGATAGTGTAACATTCGCAACCGTTAATACTGGACAGGGAGCTAACGAATTGTACGCAATGGACCAAAACGTAAGAACTACGGATGGTGTAACATTCGCAACCGTTAATACTGGACAAGGAGCTAACGAACTTTATGCGATGGACCAAAACGTAAGAACTACGGATGGTGTTACATTTGCTACTGTGAACACTGGACAAGGTGCTAATGAATTGTACGCAATGAACCAAAATGTTCGTACAACTGATAGTGTAACTTTTGCAAATATATCATCCACAGGATATGTAGATGGGCAATTTAATAGTGGATTTAGATTAAGGAATGCAGCAAACACCGCAAACATTGGTGGATTTACTCGTAGAGGTTTATGGGAAGGTAATGCAAATATAGACCCGGCATTATGGGCTGAAACTGGATATGGTCTTTATTTTTATACTAATGGTAGTGCTACTATAAAAAGTTATATAGATACAAATGGTACGGTATTTGCATTAAACGATTTTAGAGCACCTATATTTTATGATAGTGATAACACTGGATATTATATAAATGGAGCAGGTAATTCTAATTTAAATACATTACAAGCATATTCATATCAAGGTAATTCAAACGTAGCTGGTACTGGTAATGCATCATATCACCCTTCTGGTATCTATTCAACCGGTACTAATTGGTTGTATGGTACAATGTATTTGAATGTAAACTCAATCAACGATGCTGGTGATATTAGATTATATAATTCATCTTATCATTTTAGAGCAAGATATACAGCTGGTTCTGATATATATCACGCATCTCTTAACTGGTATGGTTTACAATTAGGTAATAATGGTGATAACTTTATTATAGCAGGTAGAACAAACGTTGGTGGTAGATTGAGATTCTATGTAAACAATACATCGGATTTTACAACAATCAACGGAACGGAGGGTATGCGTTTGGATAACGATGGTAGATTATATTCTTATGTAGATACTCGTTCACCAATATTCTATGATAACAATAACACTGGTTATTATGGAGATTTTGCATCAACATCTCGTTTCAATACAACAATAACCGATACAACATACTTTGGTTCGGATACGAATAAAGGATATGCACAGGGATATGGTACATATTCATCGCTTTTCGCAAAAGTAGCATACATGTCATTCGATTGGAATGCAAACTACAATTATTATTTTTACCATGGTATATCATCAACTGATTTAAATGGTAGTTTTAGTGATTCAATGAGTATTAACTCATTTAATGATATTATACTAAGACTTGATTCAAATAATAATAACAATAACTCCTATGTGCGATTTATGGATAATACCGATGGTAATAACCAATTTGCATATATCGGTAGAGAAAGTGGAAATTCGATTGCATACTTTGATAATAGAGTATATGGTGCGATATTTTACGATTCGAATGATAGTGGATATTACATAGACCCTAACTCAACATCAATGTCAGCACTACGAATGAGAGGTGGTGCATTGTTTGGACCAAATCCAACTTGGGGAGCATATCTTTTAGTTGGTGGTGATGGTAGAAATGGATACGTCGATTCAGCATTTGCATCAGTAGCAACAACTAATGGTAACTTACATTTAGATGCTGGTAGTGGTTATGCTACATACATAAACTACTATGATGGTAGTGTAATATATTTTGGTGCTGGTAATACTAGCAACTGGGGTGAGTTTAGTAGCGGAATATTCTACGCATACAATCAAATGCGTTCTCCAATAATGTATGATTACAATGATACTGGATATTATGTAGACCCTAACTCTACTACAAACATTCGTTATCTAAAAGTTAATACAACAGGTACATCATCAGCAACAAGAGCTCTTACAATTAAGCAAGACGGATTTGGTGAGTATAACTATGGTTCATACCCTGGAGCTTGGACATCTGCACTACAAATCCAAAACAATGATAATACCAAAATGATTTGGATTTCACCATTGGATAGTGGAAACTGGGCAAACTTTAGAGTAAATGGTTCAACAGCAGGTCTACACTTTAACATGGGTGGTTCTATTAATAATAATGGAACTACAACTTGGGAAATTTATAGTTCTTATGTTTATAGTGGATACCCTGTATATGGAACTATATTTTATGATTCAAATAATAGTGGATATTATGTAGACCCTAGTGGTACATCTCGTATAGGTGGTATAGAAATTACAGGTCCTAATGATTCAACTCAAGGTATTTACTTTAGAGGTGTAACTGGTGACAATCCAGGTTCATATAACCACACAGCTTTAGTTGAAAGATTATGGAGAAATGGTGATGAATCTGAATTATTGATTTTTAAAGGTAATGATCCTGATACATCCACTATACATGACCGTATTAGAATGGCGGCAACTGGTAGAATTTTATTCCACTCTACGGCAGGTTATGGTAATCTTAGTGATTATATATCTGCAGCTGGTACTGGTAATATTGAAGGTAGTGGATATTTTTATGGTTCTGAATTACATGTGCCTGGTGCAATCCAAACTCCAATATTATATGATAGAAATAACTCTGGATACTTTGTAGACCCAGCTGGACGTTCTCGTTTATCATCAATGGATTATGGTAATGGTAGTTACTATTTAGCAGGTGGTTCTTGGGGTTATAGACACAATACTCCGTATGGATATATTGAATTTGGACCTGCAAACTCTGGACATGCTCACATTTATACTGATAGAAGTAACTTCTATTTCAACGTATATGAAATGTACCTTAATGGGTATAGAGTAGCAATGTACAACTATTGGGTTGGTAATATGTACTTAGGTAGTGGTGGTGATTTCTACGCAACTATCTTCTATGATTCAAATAATAGTGGATACTATTGTGACCCTGCTTCTACAAACCGATTAAACTTTGTAAACGCTAACAACATTTACATCAACGCTGGTCACATGTTATATAGTGATAGTGGTGGTTGGACTGGTGAATACAATAAAATACAATGGCATAGTTCCCACATGTATTTCCAAAAAATGCAAGAGGGATATTGGATATTCAGAAGACCTTCTGGAGCTGAACCACATTTGTTTGCAGTAGATGGTAATTATTACAACTCATATATGGGTTGGATGAGTAACTACATCAACCAAAATGTTAGAACTGATGCAAACCCAACATTTAATAACATATATTCAAACGGATGGTTTAGAAATAATAACTCTGGGCAAGGTTTATATAACGAAAACAGAGGAATGCACTGGTATTCAAATAACGGATATTGGAAATCAGCTGGTGGTGGATATGGATATGGTGGTGTAGTAATGTACAATAACTATGAATCTGATTTAAGAGGATACGCTGGATATTGGGATGGTAGTGGATTTGGTATGTTGAATAGTTCTGGTAACTGGCAGATTCGTATTGAATATGGTAACGCTCACATGGAGTTGTATCGTATCACTTATATGAACGATGCTAGAGCATACATCTACTATGATAGAGGTGATACCGGTTACTATATGGACCCTAACTCCCGTTCTCAATGGTTAGGGTTGGAAGATAGGGGTAAAGGTAACATTTCACTTTCTGGTAAACACAATTATCGTAGACCACAAGATTATACTGGTGATAGAAACTATTGGACAGGGGCAGCTGGATGGGGTACAACTGACTTTAACTGGGTAATGGATTGGGGTTCTTGTTTCTTTGATACATGGTCAAATCCTGGTAACCAACCTCCTGGTACTTCACATTGGGTGGGTATGCAAGCATTCCACTATTCTTGGACTTATAATGGTGGATATGGTTGGCAAATTGCAGGTGGACCTGTTGATAGATTATATTTTAGAAACTCTT
>JACCDP011453093.1_pt1 | contig 31094 bp, 25 predicted proteins | sample 7445841 | NCBI WGS metagenome assembly JACCDP01 (sample SAMN15323441, study PRJNA562643) | freshwater metagenome | isolation source: river surface water | place: USA:Blue River Watershed | collected 2017-08-17 | reverse complement strand
ATCGGGGCGGCCTTGCTGCTGAACGGCTACGGCGAGGAGCTGGGCTGGCGCGGCTTCCTGCTGCGCCGGCTGGTGGCCACACAGCGGCCGTTGCGCGCGGCGCTCATCGTCGCGGCGGTCTGGGCCGGCTGGCACGCGCCGCTGTTCTGGCTGCACGCGGGCATGGCCGCGATGTGGGGGCCGTTGATGCTGGGCTGGGCTGGCGGCCTGCTGGCCGGTTCGCTGCTGCTGGGCTGGCTCTTCCTGGCGACGGACAGCGCGCTGGTCGTCGCGCTGTGGCACACGGCGTTCAACTTCATGGTCGCCACGCCGCCCGGGCATGGCGTCATCGCGGCGGTGCTCAACGGGCTGGTCGTCGTGGCGGCGGTGCGCGTGCTGCGCGCCTGGCAGGCGGCGCAGCGCCACTGAACGTGGCGTCAGGGCGGTCGCCACTCTGCTGACAGCCGCTGTCAGGGCCCGGCGGCAGCATGCGGGCCTTTCAACCCAGGACCTCCGATGAAATTCGCCTACACCCTTGTCTACGTGGCCGATGTGGCCGCTTCGCTGGCTTTTTTCGACAAGGCCTTCGGCTTGGCGACGCGTATCCTCGCCGAGGGCGGCGCCTATGGCGAGGTCGATACCGGCGCGGGCGGCACGACGCTGGCCTTCGTCGACCACGCCACGGCGCGCAGCAGCGTGCAGCACGACTACGTGGCCGCCGACGCCAGCCCGCAGCCGCTGGGCATGGAGATCGGCTTCACCGTGACCGACGTGCCGGCTGCTTTCGACAAGGCCGTGGCCGCCGGCGCGACGCCGCTGGCTGCGCCCGTGTCCAAGCCCTGGGGCCAGCAAGTGGCCTATGTGCGCTGCCCGGACGGCACGCTGGTGGAGCTGTGCACGGCCATGGGCTGAGCGACGCGCCTAGCCCGGATATGTCGCGAGGCCGGCCCCGCCGACCTGCAACACCGATGAACACGGCGATCTCGCCGTTCAAGGTGATATCCACTTTGGCTTCACGGGCCTACGCGGGCTTGCGTGGCGCCAGGCTTGTGGGCTGCACCTCAACTCCTCGCCAATGCCTGCGGGCATTGGCTGCGGCCGTCTCGGCGCATCCCCCGGCGCCTGGCATCCACGCAATTCCCGCGTACCTCGCGAGATATCCGGGCTACGCCTGCGCGTTCAGTCGTCGGCGGTGGCGTCGGCCATGCGGCGCGCGATGCTGCCGTCCTGGCGCAGTGACTGCAGCGCCTGCACGAGCCGTGCGTGGCAGCGATGGCCGGCGCGGCCGGGCGCGAGCCATAGCCGGACCTCGCGGCCGCCCAGTTGCAGCGGGGGTGCGAAGCTGTCTGCCCCCAGGCCCATCGCGCGAGCCGCCACGAGGAAGTTCTGCTCCACACCCAGCGCGGCGTCCACCCGGCCGCTGCGCAGCATCTCGAGTTGCTGGCGTGGCGAGCTCACCGGCCATTTGGCGATGGCAGCGTCGTTCTGGACGCCTTCGTGGTACGTCGGCCCGCGCAGCACCGCCACCGTGTGGCCCCGCAGCTGCTCGGGTCGGCGAACCGCAGAGCCCAGCGGCAGCCACACCTGCACGGGGAGCTGGGTCACGGTGCCCAGCAGCAATCCGGCGTCGTTCATGTCCTTGCGGTCCAGCATCATCGTCAGGTGGCTGACGTTGTGCCCGATGTCGACGATGGAGCGCAGGATGGGCACCAGCCGCAGCTGCAGCGGGCAGCCGCTGCGCTCGGCCAGCATCTGCATCAGGTCGGCATAGACGCCGGCGGGCCGCCCGTCGGCGCTGCGCAGGCCCCATGGCGGGATGTCGATGATGTCCGCAATCAGCGGCGCCTCGGCGGCCTGGCTGCTCAGGGGCACCGCCAACCAGGCCGCCCCGGCGGCGAGGCAGCGCCGGCGTGCGGGATCGAGCGGTGACGGGCGCGGCATGTCAGCGTTGTAACCCAACGATTGCGCGCCGTCGCGGGTTTCATCATCGAGCCGGGCCGGGCGCGCCCCGGCCTTGAACCTCACCGTCAGACTTTCGGCATTCGCGCGCCGTTTGCCAGCACCGCCACAATCCTCACCATGCGCCGCGCCGACCGCCTGTTCCAGATCGTCCAGCTCATCCGCGGCCGCCGCCTCACCACGGCCGACTACCTCTCGCAGCGGCTGGAGGTGTCGATGCGCACCGTCTACCGCGACATCGCGGCCCTCGCCGCACAGGGCGTGCCCATCGAGGGCGAGGCGGGCGTGGGCTACCGCATGCGCGTGGGCTTCGACCTGCCGCCGCTGATGTTCAGCAAGCAGGAAGCGCAGGCGCTGGTGGCGAGCGTGCGGCTGTCGGAGTCGCGGCTGGACGCCGCGTTGGCTCGCCAGGCGGAGAACGCGCTGTCCAAGATCCTCGCGGTGCTGCCGCTGGATGCGCGCGCCGCCGCCGAGAGCCTGGCGCTGTATGCGCCGCTGCCCGCACTGGACCCGGCGACCAGCGCCCACCTGACGGCGCTGCGCGAGGCCACCGAGGCCCGGCGCAAGCTCAAGATGGGTTACCTGGACCTGGGCGGCGTGAAGAGCGAGCGCATCGTGCGGCCGCTGGCCTGCCTGTTCTGGGGGCCGGTGTGGACGCTCTCCGCCTGGTGCGAGCTGCGCAACGACTTCCGCAGCTTCCGCGTCGACCGCATCGAGACGCTGGAAGCGCTGGAGAGCTTCCGCGACGAGCCGGGGAAGACGCTGGCAGATATGCGGCGCCAGCACGAGGTTCGGCAGGACGGGCGCGCCTGAAACGGGGCCGGGCGCCGCCCTCTCGGGACCGACCGGGCTTGCCGGCGTTCAGCCGGAGCGAGGCCGGGCGAGGGGCTACGGCATGTCCACCAGCACGAACTGCTTGCGCACGGGTTCGATCACCTCGAACTCGCCCTCGAACCCCGGCGGGATGACGCCGCCCTGGCCGGGGCCGATGTCTGTCGGGCCGGCCGGGCCGTGCAGCCGCACGCGGCCGCTCAGCACGTGGAAGTACTCCTGCCGCGTGGGCGGGAACACGATGCGCCAGCGCCCCACCTCGCATTCCCACACGCCGGCGCTCATCGGCCCGGCCTCGTGCAGCAGCCAGGTCTGGCGCAGCGGGTTGCCGGCGACGAGGCGTTCAGGGCGTGGGCGGTCCTGCGTGGCGGGAAGCGTGTCGGTGGCGTCGATGCGGACGATGGCGGGTGGTGGCATGGTTCAGCTGCGGCCCAGCACGCGGATCACTTCCGCCTCGGCCACCGGCTTGGTGATGAAGCCGTTCATGCCGGCGGCCAGGGCGGCCTGGCGCTCCTGGTCGAGCACGGCCGCGGTGAAGGCATGGATGGGCAGCGTGGCCGTGGCGGGGTCGGCGCGCAGCAGCGCGGTGGCGGCCAGGCCGTCGACCTTGGGCATGTGCAGGTCCATCAGCACGCCGTCGAGCTGGTCCGCCTGGGCCCGGGCGATGCGGATGGCCTGGTCGCCGTCTTCGGCCTCGATGACCTGGGCCCCCAGCCGCTCCAGCAGCGCCGCGATGATGAGGCGGTTGACGGGGTTGTCTTCGGCCACGAGCAGGCGCTGGCCGGCCAGCGGGTGCTGCGGCGGCATCGGTGGGCGCAGGCGCGAGGCCGTGTCGTCGACGGTCAGTGAGCGCGGCAGGTGCAGGTTGGCCCAGAACGTGGAGCCGTGGGTGCCGTCGCTGTCCACGCCGACGCTGCCGGCCATGCGTGCGGCCAGTTCACGGCAGATGGACAGCCCCAGGCCCGTGCCGCCGAAGCGCCGCGTCGTCGAATCGTCGGCCTGCGCGAACGGGCGGAACAGGCGCGTCTGCAGCTCGCGCGGCACGCCGATGCCGCTGTCCTGCACGGCCATGCGGATGCGGTCGGGGCCCGACGGCGTGATGCTCAGGTGGATGTGGCCGCGCTCGGTGAACTTGAGCGCATTGACGAGGAAGTTCGCGAGGATCTGGCGCACGCGCATGGAGTCGCCGATGACAAGGCGCGGCAGGCCGGGCGCGAGGTGGATGCGCATGTCCAGCCCGCGCTCGCGCCCCAGCGCGGCGCAGCCTTCGAAGCTGGCCTGGGCCAGCGCATGCAGGTCGAACTCGATCTTCTCGAGCTCCAGGTGGCCGGCCTCGATCTTGGACAGGTCCAGCACGTTGGAGACGATCTCGTTGAGCGACTCGGCGGCGGCCACGAGGTGGGTGAGGTATTTGTCGCGCTGCTGTGCGTCCTCGCCGCCCTGCAGCAGCCGCGCCAGGCCCAGCACGCCGTTGAGCGGCGTGCGGATCTCGTGGCTCATGGTGGCGAGGAAGGCGCTCTTGGCGTGGCTGGCCGTCTCGGCCTGCTGCTTGGCGGCCTGCAGTTCGCGCTGCTGGCGGCGCTGTTCGGTGATGTCTTCGGCCACCCACAGGATGGCGTGGGCGGCCTCGGTGGCGGCGCGGCCCGACAACGGGGGCAGGCCGCGCGCATCGAGCTTCACGGTCATGGCGGCGGCGTCGGCGCGCACGAAATCCAGCTCGAACGAGCGCGTCTGGCCGTTGCTCAACTGCGCCTCGGGCAGCTCCGGCGCGTCGCCGCCGAAGATCTGCTGCCAGTGCCGGTTGGCCCGTTCGATGCGGGGGCCGCGGGTCAGCGCGATGCCGACGCTGGCGTGGTCGAGGATGGCGTCGGCCTCGATGCGGGCGCGTTCACGGTCGGTGATGTCGCGCGTGATCAGCATCGTGGCCGGTTCGCCGTCCCAGTCGAGCGTGGCGGCGGAGATCAGCACGTCGCGCCAGGCGCCGTGCACGAGGATGGCGGAGCGGAAGTCCCGGGTGATGCCGGTGGCGGCCAGCGCCGCGCCGAGACGGCGCCGCTCGCGGCCGTCCGGCCACAGGCCCAGTTCGCGGGCGGATCGGCCGATGAGTTCGTCGCGATGGCGGTCCACCAGCGAGCAGAAGCCGGAGTTGACGAAGCGGATGCGCCCGTCGGCCACGTCGGCCACGCAGATGGCGTCGGGGCTGGCCCGCAGCAGGCGGTCCAGCATGCTGGCGTTGCGCTCGTGCTGCTGCAGCGTCAGCCGCTCGCCCGTGATGTTGTGGCTCACGCCGCGCCAGCCGGTGTGTCGGCCCGCCGCGTCATGCACCGGCTCGCCCGAGCTCAGCGTCCACAGCAGGCGGCCGTCGGCGGTGCGCAGGCCGGTGATGCGGTCACGGTAGGCGCGCTGGGCGCGGATGTCTTCCATCAGCGCGAGGTAGTCGGGGTCGCGCACCATCGTGGCGGCACCGGGCTCGCCCATGCGCAGGAAGTCTTCCGGCTTGTGGCCCGACAGCGCCTCGAACTCGTCGGACAGCCAGGTGATCTGGAACTGCTCGTTGGCCTCCCAGGCCCAGTTGTGCGAGGCCTGCACCAGGCGCCACAGGCGCGCTTCCTCGCTGATGGAGCGCGCCAGCGCGGTGACCAGCACGCGGTTGAGCAGCAGCGCCGAGGCCAGGCCGCTCACGGCGATCAGCGCATGGGCGACGAGTCGATCCGCCAGGTTGGGCGCCAGGGCGCCGCGGATACCGGGCAGCAGGCCTTCCATCTCCAGCGTGGCCAGCACGCCCACCGCCGCGAGATAGGCGGCGGCCAGGATCAGCGCGGCTGTGTTGCCCGCCACGCCGCCGGCCAGCGCGATGATGAGCGCCCCGGCGCCGAGGATGACCGTGTGCACACCCAGGCCCGTGTGGGCGGCGTGCAGCACCAGGCTCAACAGCGCGCCGCCGAGCACGACGCCGGTGGCCAGGCGCGGCCTGCAGGCGCGGTACAGCAGCAGGGCGGCGCCGCCCACGGCGAGCAGCGCCGAGCCCACCGTCAGATGCTGGCTGCCCCACAGCACGCGGGTGCCGAGGATCATTTCGCCCACGCCCACCAGCGCAGCGATCAGGCCGATGACCAGGACGATCCAGGTCAGCGTGCGCGCCGCCATGCGCTGCAGCGCCTCATGGGTTTCGCGGCGCTGAGCCGGCGCCAGCGCCATCGTCGGGGTCGGTGCAGTCACGGTCGGGGCCGAGCCGGCCTTCTCAGCAGGTCTGTGGCGCGCAGCGGCCGGGCCGCACGGTGATCAACATGGGAGCCCAGCGCCAGGCTTCAGGCCGTGCGCAGGCGCGGCAGCCAGGTCAGCGGGTCGATGCGGGCGGCGGGGGCCTCCACCCAGCGGTGGAAGGGGCGGGCCAGCCAGTTCGCCAGCGCCCAGGTCGCCACGAACAGCAGCATGCCCTGGGCCGGCGTGGCGCCCTCCCATTGCGACAGCAGCGCGTTGGTCAGCAGCAGCACCGGGAAGTGCAGCAGGAACAGCGCATAGGACGGTGTGGACCAGGCGGCCAGCACGCCGCTCCAGCGAGCCGGCAGCAGCGGGCGGCCGGCGCTGTGGCGCGCCTCGGCCCACGACAGCCACAGCGCGGTGCCGAGCGCCAGTGCGAGGCGGTCGCGCCAGTCCAGCCACAGCGCGGCACCGAAGCCCGCCAGCAGCAGCACCAGGCCCGCACGGCGGTAGCGCCACAGGCCCAGCCAGTGCACCAGCGCGCCCAGCCCGTACGACGCGAAGAAGTAGGGCGCGTAGGCATCCAGCGTGGCGTCGCGGTTGAAGACGAAGGCCGACGCCAGCGCCAGCGCTCCCACCAGCAGCGGCCCGACGACGAGGCGGCTCGGGTGGCGCCAGCCGCGCCGCGCCAGCCACAGCACACCCACCAGCAGCGCGAAGAGCTGCAGGTCGATGGCCACGTACCAGGCGCCCACGGTCAGCGCCTCGTAGCCCAGTACGTCATGCAGCAGCAGCGCGTGGGCCAGCAACTGGCCGAGGCTGATGTCGGCCGGCACCATCTCGGGCCAGGAAGACGCGATGAGCCGGCAGGCCCCCAGCGTCAGCAGCAGCGCCGCCAGGAAGGGCAGCGTCAGGCGCAGGTAGCGCCGCCACAGCAGTTCCGGCACGCCGGCCTGCAGCGCCTGGCCGCGCGGCGACAGGCCCCGTGCGCTGAGATAACCCCCGACGACCAGGAAGATCTGCACGGCCATGCGGCCGTACTGGTGGGAGAGTTCAGCCAGGAAGGGCAGCGCGGCATGGGCGGCACGCGAGATCGGGCCGTAGCTGACCAGATGGTGCAGCACGATGATCTGGGCGGCCACGGCCTTCAAGGCGTCGATGTGAGGCAGTCGGCGGGTGGACGTGGACATGGTCTGCCCCGCTTGGCCGCCCGAATGCCGGCACCAGGGCCCTGGCAGAGGGCGGCCGGCGAAGCGGGGGATGACAGGGTCGTTGACAAAAAGAACGGGCCTGCATGGCAGGCCCGTGGCTTCGGACGTGTTGAATTGTACCGGTCTGTGTGAGGGGAAACCCTTGTGTTTCAGGGGGGTGGTTCTTGAAACCCGTCACTTGCCCGTCACGGTCAGCCGGTTGTCGACGGACTTCACCCCGTCCACGGCCTTGGCGATGCTCTCCGCACGGTCCTTCTCGGCCGGCGTGGCGACCTTGCCTGTCAGCTGCACGAAGCCGTCGGCATCGGTGTCGACGTGGACGACGGCCAGCGACGACACCTTGCTCGCGGCCAACTGGGCCTTGATCTTGGTCGTGACGACGGAATCCTTCACCCACACCTTCGTGGCGCCGACGGGTTTGGTGTCGGCGTGGCTGGCCAGCGGCACGGCGAGGACGGCGGCCAGGGCGAGAGGGGCGATGGGGGAGATCTTCATGGCGGTTCCTTTCAGCGGAAGGCGGCGGTGCCGGATGCGCGCCGCGGAGCCACCACTCTGGGCGCAGGGGGCCAGGCCGTGCGGCGGACGCCGCCTCGCCCGGCTGTAGGCCAAGGACGTGCCCGTCCCGCCGAGAGCAAAGCCCGCGAGCTGCTGGCGGGCCGGCATCGCCCGACGGGCGCCACCAGGGGCGCGATATCCCCGCCCTCACGCGTTCCGGCCCAGGCGATTACGCTGCGGCCTTCGCGAAATCTGGAACAGGCAAGAAGGGCCGATGGACAACCTGGATCTTGGGGTGCTGCGTGTGGCGGCCGGCTGGCGGGCCGAAGCGCGGGGTGTGGTGCTGGGCACGATCACGCGCACCTGGGGCTCCGCGCCGCGCCCGGTGGGCTCGCTGGTGGCGGTGCGCGACGACGGGCTGATCACCGGCTCGGTGTCGGGCGGCTGCATCGAGGACGACCTCGTCGCGCAGCTGCGCGCGGGCAGCCTGGCCATCACGCGGCCCACGCCGCTGCGCTATGGCGTCGGCGCCGAGGAGGCGCGCCGCTTCGGCCTGCCTTGCGGCGGCACGCTGGAGCTGATGCTGGAGCCGCTCGGCCCGCAGTCGGCGCTGGACGACTTGCTGGCCCGGCTGACGCGGGGCGAGCGCGTGCGGCGCACGCTGGACTTGGCCACCGGCACCGTGACGCTGGCGCCCGCCGAGCGGGGCGCCGATGCGCTGACGCTCACCGAGACGCAGCTCGTCAGCCACCATGGCCCGCAGTGGCGGCTGCTGGTCATCGGCGCCGGCCAGATGACCGACTACCTCGCGCAGATGGCGCTGGCGCTGGGGTACGGCGTCACCGTCTGCGACCCGCGCGAGGAGTATGCCGAGGGCTTCGCGCGGCCCGGTGTGGTGCTGACGCGCGACATGCCCGATGACGTCGTCACCGCCTTCCAGGTGGACGAGGCCACGGCGGTCGTGGCGTTGACGCACGATCCCAAGCTGGACGACCTGGCGTTGATGGAAGCGCTCAAGAGCCCCGCGTTCTACGTGGGAGCGATCGGTTCGCGCGTGAACCAGGCCAAGCGGCGCGCGCGACTGGCCGAGCATTTCGGCTTGACCGCCGCCGAGCTGGACCGCCTGCATGGCCCCGTGGGCCTGGACATCGGCGCCCGCACGCCGCCGGAGATCGCGCTCTCCATCCTGGCCGAGATGACGGCCGTGCGGTATCGCGCGGCCGGCGCTCGTTCCGAGGCGGGCTGCGCGGTTTGAGGCCGTTGCGCCTCACTTCATCGTGTAGCCCCGGCCGTCCATGCAGGCGTCCACGGCGCGGTTGAACACGCTCGTGTCCGCCTGCGCATTGGGCTGGGTGGTCGCCCAGCGGTTGCAGTCGCGGCGGTCGTTCTCCAGTTGCTCGGGCGACTGGCCGTTGCGCGGGTAGATGATGGGGTCGGCCTTCGGGGCGGGCGGCGGCGGTGCCGGCTGTACCTGGGCCGTGCTGAGGACCTCGGGCGGCGGCGTGACGACGGCATAGCCTTCCGGCACGGGGCGGTAGTACACGCCGTTGGCGTAGTAGTAGGGCAGGCCGCCGAGGGTCAACGTCACATAGGCCGGCGGCAGCAGCGGGATGACGACGCCCACGGGCGGCAGCACGACGCGATAGCGCGGACCGTAGGGCTGGTACCAGATGCCGCCGTGGAACCAGTAGCGGTTCGGCCCGGCGCCCACGATGACGGCACCCTGCGGCACCACCGGCGCCACATAGCCGGGGGCGGGGTAGTAGTGGTCGTGGTGGTAGCGGTTGTCGAACACCATGCCGATGTTGGCGCGTACGCGCACGTCGGCGTGAGCGGCGGGCGCGGCGAGCGCGCCGCACAGTGCCAGCAGGGCGAGGGAGGAGGCGGAGGGGAGAACCTTCATGATCGTCGCGGAGGAAAGCCGGAAGGAGAAAACGCAACGCCGTGAGCGTGCGCCGCGTGGACGTCGATGGCTTTTCCGCCGCGTAAAGTTGGCGGCCTCAACCCGTCGCCAGGCCGTCCCCACCCATGATCGAACTGCATTACTTCCCGAGCAACGCCAGCTTTGCGCCCCACATCCTGCTCGAGGAGATGGGCATCCCGTTCACGCTGCGCGTGGTGGACCGCGCCAACAACGAGCACAAGTCGCCCGCCTATCTGAAGCTCAACCCCAACGGGCTGATTCCGACGCTGGTGGACGGTGACCTGGTGCTCTACGAGACCGCCGCCATCCTGATGCATCTGGCCGACTGCCACGCCGGCTTCGCGCCGGCACCCGGCACGCCGCAGCGGGCCGAGTACTACAAGTGGATGGTCTGGCTGACCAACACGCTGCAGGCCATGTTGATCCACTACTTCTACCCGGACCGCATGGCCAGCGATGCGGCCGAGGTCAAGGCCCGGGCGGAAGCCCAGGTGGCGCCGATGCTGGACCAGATGGACGCTCAACTGGCCCGTCATGGCGGCGCCTGGTTCCTTGGCAATGAATACACGGCCGTCGACCCGCTGGCCTTCATGCTGTGCCGGTGGACGCGCATGCAGGCCAACCCGGCCAAGACGCGGCCGGCACTGGGCGCTTATCTGCAGCGGGTGTTCGACCGGCCGGCTACGCAGCGGGTGGTGGCGAAGGAGAAGCTGGCGGACCCGGTGTATTGATCGCTACAGGCGGCAGCACGCTCTTGCGGAGCGCGCGTCTGCGCGCTGCGTTGCCGGTAGCCTCGCCCAGCGTCACCGCTGTTCGATGTGTCGCGCCGCCTAGCGTCGGCGTGCAGCCGCGCGTTAAGCGGGATGTTGCGCCGAGCCGTGATGCTCGCGACAAGTGGTGGGCGAGAGCGCAGCGGCTCGCATCGGGGCACGTCCCATTGCGAGCGTCGCGAGCGCGTCATCTCGCTCGAGTGCGGATTGCATTGAGCGCTCCTCTTTTGGTGACTTTTCTCTGGCGCGACAGAGAAAAGTTACCCGCCCTCGCGGGGCGGACTCCCGCGGCACTGCAACGGGTCAGAAGGCTCGTCGCCAAAGCAACTCAACTCGAATTCTCAAGGCGCGGCACACAGGCAATGCACGGCCGCCGCTTTCTCCCAATGCCCCTGCGCCGACTGCTTGGCCAGTTCCTTCAGCGTGGACAGGTCTTCGATCAGCGGTGCGGGCAGCAGGTCCAGCCCCGTCGCTTGCGCGAAGGCTTCGACCATGGACGGCGCCAATGATCCCGTCAGCGAGGCGAGCAGCCGCTCCTGGCGGCTCATGTCGCGCTCGACATAGGCCACGCGCGGTTTCTCGCCGTCCTTGAGCGTCAGCTTGCCCAGCTGGGCGGCAGTCTGCACGGCGTCGTCGAAGCTGCCGATGCGGTCGATGAGGCCGCGCGCCAGCGCCTGCGAGCCGGTCCACACGCGGCCCTGGGCCACGGCGTCGATCTTCTCGGGCGTGCTCTTGCGGGCCTGGGCGGCCAGGCCGGTGAAGCGGCCGTAGATGTCGTCGATGCCGGCTTGCACCAGCGCCTGGTAGCGCGGGTCCAGCGGGCGGCGCGGGTCATAGGCACCGGCCAGCCAGGTGGTCGTCACGCCGCCGGTGTGCAGCGACAGCTTGTCCATGAGCTTGTCGGCCGTGGGCAGCATGCCGAACACGCCGATGCTGCCGGTGATGGTGCTGGCGTCGGCGATGACGGCGTCGCTGCTCATCGAGATCCAGTAGCCGCCCGAGGCCGCCACATCACCCATGGAGACCACCACCGGCTTGCCGGCCTTGCGCGTCAGCTCCAGCTCGCGCCGCACGATCTCCGAGGCAAAGGCGCTGCCGCCGGGTGAGTTCACGCGCAGCACGACGGCCTTGATGGCGTCGTCCTCGCGTGCCTTGCGGATCAGGCGGGCCGTGGAGTCGCCGCCGATGCGGCCGGCGCCGGCATCGCCGTCGACGATCTCGCCCTCCGCCACGACGATGCCCACGCCGGGTTGCACGGCGTTCGGCGCGCCGGCATCCGGCACGCGCGGCAGGTATTCGGCCAGCGACACCTGCCGGAAGCTCTTGGCCGCCTCGTCCTTCGCACCCTTGGCGATCAGCAGCTCACGCATCTCGTCGCGCGTCTTCAGGCCGTCCACGAGCTTGGCCTGCAGTGCCAGGCGGGCCGCGCTGCCCTGCGCGGCGGCCAGCCGCTGCGGCAGCTCGGCGATGTCGCGCGAGATGCTGCCGGCTTCGAGCTTGCGGGCGGTTTCGATGGCGCTGGTGAAACCGTTCCACAGCTCGCCGTAGACCAGTCCTTCGGCCTCCAGCGTGGCCGGGCTCGGGCCGTTGGCGAAGTAGGGCTCCACGGCGTTCTTGTATGTGCCGACCTTGATGACGTTGGCCGAGACGCCCAGGCGGTCCAGTGCGTCCTTGTAGTAGGTGCGGTAGCGGCCGAAGCCTTCGAGCATGACCATGCCCATCGGGTGCACATAGACCTCGCTGGCCTGGGCGGCCAGGAAGTAGCTGCGCTGGCTGAACTGGTCACCGTAGGCGAACACGGGCTTGCCGGATGCCTTGAATCGCTGCAGCCCGGCGCTCACCTCGTGCAGCCCGGCCATGCCGGCGCTGCCGAGGTCGTCGACGTCCAGCAGCACGGCGCTGATCTTGTCGTCGCGCGCGGCGTGGTCCAGCACGGCCAGCACGTCGCGCAGCCGCGTCTGGTGCGCCAGGCTGCGGCCCTGGGCCTGTGCCATCAGCTGGTCGCGCGTGCTGCCCGCGAACTGCTCGACGAGATTGCCCTCGAGCTTGACGACCAGCGTGGTCTTGTCCTGCAGCGGCTTGGGGCCGCGGGTCAGCAGGGCCGTCACGACGATGACGATCAACAGCAGCACGAGGAGGTTGGTCAGCGCGCGGCGGGTGCCGTCGAGCAGCCACCAGGCCTTGGAGAAAAACCAGCCGATTGCGGAAAACAGTGACTTCATCGACAGCGATCTTGAGGGTTGATGCCCGCCGATTGTGTAGGCCGCCGGCCTTAAGCTCTGCAAGTCACGGTTGGGAGACACCCTCATGCTTGCTTGGCCCGCTTGGACCAGACGCCTCAACGAGCACTTTCCGCTGCGCTATGCGAGCTGGATGCTGTGCGGCCTGCTCGCGCTGCTGTTTGCGGCGCGCTGGCACGTGGGGTTTGCCGATGGCGTGCTGGCGATTCTCTTCCTGGCGCTGACGCTGCTGGGCTTGCACGACATGCGCCAGACGCGTCACTCCATTCTGCGTAACTACCCGGTCATCGGGCATCTGCGCTTTCTGCTGGAGTTCATTCGCCCGGAGATCCGCCAGTACTTCCTGGAGGGCGACACCGACGCCGCGCCGTTCTCGCGCGCGCAACGCTCCATCGTCTACCAGCGCGCCAAGGGTGCCCCCGACCAGCGCCCCTTCGGCACGCAGCTGGATGTGGGCGCGCGGGGCTACGAGTGGATCAACCACTCACTGGTGCCGACCCACCTCCCCAGCCACGACTTCCGCATCACCATCGGTGCAGGCCGCACGCAGCCCTATTCGGCGAGCGTCTTCAACATCTCGGCGATGAGCTTCGGTGCGCTGAGCGCCAACGCCATCCTGGCGCTCAACAAGGGCGCCCGCATGGGCGGCTTCGCGCACGACACGGGCGAGGGCTCGATCAGTGCGCATCACCGGGTGCATGGCGGCGACCTGATCTGGGAGATCGGCTCGGGCTATTTCGGCTGCCGCAATGACGACGGCTCGTTCAGCGCCGAGAAATTCCAGGCCGCGGCCCAGGACCCGCAGGTCAGGATGATCGAGCTCAAGCTCAGCCAGGGCGCCAAGCCGGGCCATGGCGGCGTGCTGCCCGGCCCCAAGGTCACGGCCGAGATCGCTGCCGCCCGCGGCGTGCCTGAGGGCGTGGCCTGCATCTCGCCGGCCCGCCACAGCGCGTTCTCGACGCCTGTGGAAATGATGCAGTTCATCGAGCGACTGCGCACGCTGTCGGGCGGCAAGCCGACCGGCTTCAAGCTGTGCATCGGCCACCCGTGGGAATGGTTCGCGCTCGCCAAGGCGATGCTGGAGACCGGCATCACGCCGGACTTCATCGTCGTCGATGGCGCCGAGGGCGGCACTGGCGCTGCGCCGCTGGAGTTCACCAACTATGTCGGGGCGCCGCTGCAGGAAGGGCTGCTGCTGGTGCACAACACGTTGGTGGGCCTGAACCTGCGTGACAAGATCAAGATCGGCTGCGCCGGCAAGGTCACGACGGCCTTCGACATCGTGCGCCTGATGGCGCTGGGCGCGGACTGGTGCAACTCCGGCCGCGGCTTCATGTTTGCGCTGGGTTGCATCCAGGCGCAGGCCTGCCACACCGGCCACTGCCCGACGGGCGTGACGACGCAGGACCCGCAGCGCCAGCGCGCCATCATCGTGCCGGACAAGGCCCAGCGGGTCGCCAACTTCCACCAGAACACGCTGAAAGCGCTGAAGGAACTGGTCGAGGCGGCGGGCCTGTGTCACCCGCAGGAAATCACCGCGCAGCACATCGTGCATCGGCTGGACAAGCACGAGGTCAAGCTGCTGGCCAGCCTGCTGCCGTTTGTCGAGCCCGGGGCCGTCCTGCGGGGCGATCTGTCTCACCACACCTTCCGCACCTACTGGCCAATGGCGAGTGCGCACAGCTTCGCGCCGCAGGGCGGCATGTCGCGCGCCAGTCCATCTTCGTATACCACCTGATTGCGGGGTCTGGCATTTTTGACCTAGGGATATTTGGAACAAAACACGCACAATGAGTAACAACGTTTTGTTCTGCCATGCCGACTGTCTATCTCCTCCGTCTCAGTGACTCCGCCTTGGCGCGCACCCGCGCCCAATTGCAGCATTCGGACGGCGTCGAGCTGGTCGGCAGCGGCAACAGCTTGGCCGAGTCACTGGACGAGATCGATGTGCTCATGCCCGACATCGTCGCCAGCGATCTGCGGCTGAAGGACAACCATGCGATGCGGGTTGCCGTGGAATTGGGGCGTTTGGCGGTGCGGCCGCAATTGATGCTGCTGACACCGACGGCCGACGATCTGCAACTCTTCGCCGCGCTCAGCGCCGGCGCGAACGCGTATCACCTGGACGACGGCAGTGCGCGCGGACTCGTGGAGGCGCTGGTCTCTCTGCACGAGCGCCGCGTGGTGCTCAGCCCGCGGTTGGCCCGGCAGGCGCTGGCCGCCTTCGGCATCGAGCGCAGCCCGCTCGCGATGGCGCGCCAGGCGGCGGCTGCACTCGACACCACGCCCGCCGGCCGGCAGATCGACCAGTCCGGCCGCCATCTGCTGACCTTGCTGGCGCAAGGCCTGCTGCTGCCCGAGATCGTGGCGCTGTGGAAGTTGGACGTCGCCGAGTTGGAGCGCCGCATGTGGCGCATGGTGCGCCTGCTGCACGTGCGGTCGCGTGAGCTGCTGGCGGCTTGAGTTCCCCGATCGTCTGATCGGCCCGCCGCAGCGGGCTGACCGGCCGCTCAGGCGGTGGGGACGGTGTCCAGGAAGCTCTGGCGCTGAGACAGTTTTTCCATGTGGCGCGCCAGGTTCGGGTCCTCCTCGCGCCAGCCGATCTCGGGGAAGCGGAATGCCAGCCAGCCCAGCGCGCAGCCGACGGCGATGTCGGCCAGCGTGAAATGGTTGCCCGAGCACCATGCCTTGTCGCCCAGGCCCTGGCTCATGGCGGCGAGGCCGGCCGCGACCTTGGTCATCTGACGGTCAGCCCAGGCGGGGCTGCGTTGCTCTTCACTGCGGTGCGGCCAGGTGCGCTCCATGCGGGCCAGGATGCCGGCGTCCATGACGCCATCGGCCAGCGCCTCCCAGGTGCGCACTTCGCAGCGCTCACGGCCGCGTTCGGGGATGAGCTTTCCTACGGGCGACAGCGTGTCCACGTACTCCACGATGACGCGTGAGTCGAACATGGCGCCGGTGATGGAGTCCTGGCCTTCCATGACCAGGCAGGGCACCTTGCCCAGCGGATTCATTTTCAGGATGGCGTCGCTGCCCCAGACGTCTTCCAGCACCAATTGGTAGTCGAGCTTCTTCTCGGCCATCACGATGCGCACCTTGCGCACGTACGGGCTGGTGAGAGATCCGATCAACTTCATCGCGGTCATAGAGGGCAAACACGGGTCACAAGTGGAAACGATTTTAGCGAGCGCCCCCGAGCGGCCGCCGGTGAAAAAGGCCTGTCGGGTGCCGCCGACAACAGTCACCCACGCGGGGGTTGCCAGGCCGGCGCGCCGCCCCCAAAGTGTCGCCCGGCCATGGAGCAGCTGGGCATGTCGGCCGGGCTGACGTCGGGTCTCGACGCAGCGAGGTTTGACCCCGCGGCGACGCTCGTCGCCGATATCGGCTTCACGCATCGGCTTCACGCAACGTCGGCCCAGCCTCATCCCGGAAGCCGTCGCCGGCACCGCTTCATGACGCCGGTAGCGCGGCAGGGTGGGCATGCGTCCAGCAGCTGCGAGACCGCCGTTCTGGTGTCGACTTCTAGAATCGCGGGCTTTCCACGATTTGCCGCGCCGCCATGACCACCACCGACTTCAACCCGATCAGCGCCCTCTCGCCGCTGGACGGCCGTTATGCCGCCAAGGTCGCGGCGCTGCGCCCGCTGCTGTCCGAGTACGGGCTGATGCACCGCCGGGTGCAGGTCGAGGTGGAGTGGTTCATCGCGCTGAGCGATGCCGGCTTCAAGGAGTTCAAGCCGCTCTCCAGCGCCGCCCGCTCGCGCCTGCGCCGGCTCGTCAAGAAGTTCAGCGAGGCCGATGCGGGAGAAATCAAGGCCATCGAGCGCACCACCAACCACGACGTCAAGGCCGTGGAGTACTGGATCAAGCGCAGTTTCGAGGGCCAACCTGAACTGCAGGCCGCAGGCGAATTCGTGCACTTCGCCTGCACCAGCGAAGACATCAACAACACCAGCCATGCGTTGATGCTGAAGGCCGCGCGCGACGAGGTCATGCTGCCGGCGCTGGACGGCATCGTCGAGAAGCTGCGCGGCATGGCGCACCAGTTCGCCGGCACGCCGATGCTGAGCCGCACGCACGGCCAGACCGCCAGCCCCACGACGGTGGGCAAGGAGATCGCCAACGTCGTCGCCCGGCTGCAGGCTGCGCGTGCGCGCATCGCCGCAGTCAAGCCGCTGGCCAAGATGAACGGCGCCGTGGGCAACTTCAACGCCCACCTGTCCGCATGGCCGAAGCATGACTGGGAAGCCTTCAGCAAGCAGGTCATCGAGAAGCAGCTGAAGCTGACGTTCAACCCGTACACCATCCAGATCGAACCGCACGACTACATGGCTGAGCTGTTCGACGCGTTCACGCGCGCCAACACCATCCTCATCGACTGGTCGCGCGACGTGTGGGGCTATATCTCCCTGGGCTACTTCAAGCAGAAGACCAAGGCGGGTGAGATCGGCAGCTCGACGATGCCGCACAAGGTCAACCCCATCGACTTCGAGAACGCGGAAGGCAATTTCGGCTTGGCCAGCGCCGTGCTGACGCACCTGAGCCAGAAACTGCCGGTGAGCCGCTGGCAGCGTGACCTGACGGACTCCACGGTGCTGCGCAATATGGGCGTGGGCCTGGGCTACGCGCTGCTGGGTTATGACTCCCTGGCCAAGGGACTGGGCAAGCTGGAAGTGAACGAAGCCGCGCTGGCCGACGACCTCGACGCCGCCTGGGAAGTGCTGGCCGAGCCCATCCAGACCGTCATGCGCCGTTTCGGCCTGCCCAACCCCTACGAACAGCTCAAGGAGCTGACGCGCGGCAAGGCCATCACGCAGGAGTCCATCCGTGCCTTCATCGAGGGGCTGGACCTGCCCAAGACGGAGAAGGCGCGCCTGCTCAAGCTCACGCCGGGCAGCTACACCGGGTTGGCGCAAGACCTGGCGCGGCGCATCTGAGCTGCCGCTGGGGCGCGGCAGCGGATGCGTCAGGGCCTGCTCACAGCGCCAGACTGAAGACTCGCGAGGGCTCGTTGTAGCCCTCGAGTTGTTTCTGGCCTTCCTCCACAAAGCCGAGCTTGCCCAGCAAGGAGACGCTGGGGGGGTTGTCCAGGGCGGTGATCGCCATCAGTGTCTTCCAGCCCATCACCTGCCGGGCGTGGACAACGCAGCCACGCGCGGCCTCAAGGGCGTAGCCGCGGCGCTCATGCCGCGCCAGCAGCGCGTAGCCGAGGTCGGGCTCGGGCAGCGTCGGGCGTTTGAACAACCCGCACATGCCCAGCAATTCGCCGTCCTCATGCCGCTCGATGGCCCAGAAGCCATGACCCAGCTCCCGGTAGGCCTTGAACAGACGCCCCTCGGCCCAGGTGAGCGCGTCTTGCCGTGAGTGCACGCCCGGCGTGCTGATGTTGCGCAGCCAGCCAGGTTCGTTGAGCAACTCGAGCAGGAAGGGCGCGTCCAGCGGTGTGAATTCACGCAATGACAGACGTTCGGTATCCAGGATGATCATGGGATCTGACAATACCGGGTCAAGCCTGCCGTTTGCATCCTGCGCCTGAACGACCTCCCTGACTGACTTGTCATGAGCCCGGTGCCCGTCGCCCCCGACAATCACGCGCTTTGCCAAACCTTGCGGAAACCGGGAGTCCTCCTGGGCGAGGCAAGCTCAAGATCGGTCGGCCCCACGTGAGCGAACTGACCAACGACACGGAGCGGCGCTCCACCGTGGGCGCCGTCTTCAGCAGGGCTGCGGCGCCGGGCCTGCGGGCGCTGGGTGAGGGCAGGGGGGGCCTCGAGCTTTCCTGCGACGCCTGTTCGCCTTGCTGCTGCCGGCGCAGGTCTGCGCCGAATTTGTGAGGAATCGTGTGCTGGAGGTGCCCGTTGAGTGCCGCTCATCCGAGGGCCCCCGGCCAGCCATCGGCCAAGTCCAGCCCTGACAATTGCGCGCCATGACCTTCGTCTCCAAGCTCCAAGCCCTCTCTCCCCATTCCCGGCTGTGCGTCGGGCTCGACCCGGAACCCGCCAAGCTGCCCGGCGCCTGGGCGGGGGATGTCAGTCGCATCTACGACTTCTGCGCAGCCATCGTGGACGCGACGCATGATCTCGTCTGCGCGTTCAAGCCGCAGATCGCCTATTTCGCCGCGCACGGCGCCGAGGATCAGCTGGAGCGCCTCATCTCGCACATCCATGCGGTGGCGCCCCATGTGCCGGTCATCCTCGACGCCAAGCGCGGTGACATCGGCTCGACGGCCGAGCAGTACGCGCGCGAGGCCTTCGTGCGCTACCAGGCCGACGCCGTCACGCTGTCGCCCTTCATGGGGTTCGATTCGGTGGAGCCTTACCTCGCGTACGAGGGCAAGGGCGCCATCCTGCTGTGCCGCACGTCCAACAAGGGCGGCGACGACTGGCAGATGCAGCGGCTGGCCGACGTGCCGGGCCAGCCCCGTTTGTTCGAGCACCTCGCGCATCTGGCTGAATCGCAGTGGAACCGCAACGGCCAGCTGGGCCTGGTGGTGGGCGCCACCTATCCCGCCGAGATCGCGCGGGTGCGGGAGCTGGCTCCCACGCTGCCGCTGCTGGTGCCCGGCGTGGGCGCGCAAGGCGGCGATGCGGCGGCTGTTGTGCAGGCCGCCGGGCGTGTCGCGCCGCTGGTGGTCAATTCCTCCCGGGCCATCCTGTACGCCAGCCGCGAAGCAGATTTCGCCCAGCAAGCCCGAGCCGTGGCCGAGGCCACACGGCGCATGCTCGCCTGAGCATGCCGCGCGGCGCGGGCGACCGCTTCGGCAGCTCGGCCGGGCGGGGCATTTCGGCAGAGCACCCGCGTGACCGCCTGGCCACGCGCATGCGCTGGCAGGCGGCCCGCGTCTTCCTGCTTGCCTGCGGGCCGGTCTTCCTGCCGGTGGCTGTCTTGCTCTGGTTCACGCGGCAGCCGGGCGAGTGGTGGGACGGCTGGCTGCCACCGCTGCTGTCCGCGCTGATCTCCGCGCTGGCTTTCGCCCGGCTGTTGACCGTGCGGCGCAGCCCCGAGCGGCAGTCGCACCCCGCTTTCGCGATGCTGCTGATGACGCTCGTGCTGGCGTTGCCGATGGTGGTGGCGGCGTCACGCGATCTGGGCCTGTGGGCGCTGAGCCTCACACTGTCGGGCGTCATGGTCGCGTTCGCCACCGGCATGCTCGGGCTGCTCGCCGGCATGGTGCTGACGGCGTTGACCAGTGTGGGCTTGGCCGCGATGGCGGTGGCGGAGTCGATGGGGTGGAACACCCATCCGATGGCGATGAACAGCCTGCTGCTGCGCACCTGCGTGCAGTTCAGCCTGCTCGGTTCGGGGCTCGTCGTGGGCCTGGCGCTCATGAAGATGGTGCAGCACTCCCTTGCCGAAGCCGAGAAGCGCATGGCGCGCTTTCGGGGTTTGCTGGGCATGGCGGTGGACTGGTACTGGGAGATGGACCGGGAATTCCGGTACACGCATGTCGCCGTCGAGCGGGCCGGCAGCACGGGCCTGGACCTGAAGGGGCGCCTGGGCAAGACGCCGTGGGAACTGGACGGCATGGGGCTGACCGAGGAAGAGCTCCAGGCGCACCGCGCCGACCTGGAATCGCACCGCCCGTTCCAAGGCATGGTGACGCGCCGCCGCAGCCTGGACGGCGGCACGCGCTGGGTCTCGATCAGCGGTGAGCCACGTTTCGATGCGCAGGGCAACTTCCGCGGCTACTGGGGCGTGGGGCGCGATGTGACGCAGGAGGTCACGGCCGAACAGACGGTCCATGCCACCGAGACGCGTTACCGCGAGCTGTTCCGCCGCTCGCCCAGCCCGCTGGTGTTGCACCGCTGGGGGCGGGTCGTCGACGCCAACCCGGCAGCCATGGACATGTTCGGTTATGCGCAGCGCGCCAGCATGATTGGCCAGGACCTGTTCAGCCATTACGAAGCTGGCGACGAAGAGACGGCGCGCCAGCAGGCTGCCCGCCTGGAAAGCCTGGCGCCCGGTGCGACGCAGCCGATGACCGAGTACCGGCTGCGCACCTTGTCGCGCCACCGCCGGCTCGTACAGGCCACCAGCGTGCGCGTGGAGACGACGTCCGGGCCGGCCACGCTGACCTTCTTCACCGATCAGACCGAGCAGGGACGCGCGCAGGATGCGCTGCGCCGCAGCGAGGGGCTGCTGTCGCACCTGGTGGCCACGAGCCCCGACGTCATCACGCTGGCCGAGGCGGAGACCGGCCGCTATGCGATGGTCAACAAGGCGTTCGAAGCGCTGACCGGCTGGGCCAGCGCTGAGGTGATGGGCCGCACGGCCGAGGAGATCGGCCTGTGGAGCCGTGAGGCCGACCGCGTGGCCGTGAGCGACGCCATTCAGCGCGACGGCATTGCCAGCAACCTGGCCGTCAGCCTGCGCCGCCGCAATGGCAGCGCGGTGTCCATGCTGGTGTCCGTGGCGCCTTTCGAGATGGACGGGAAGCGCTACCGCGTGCTGTATGCGCGCGATGTGACCGAGAGCGAGCGCACGCGGCTCGTGCACGGCGCCATCCTGGAGAACGCGTCCATCGGCATCGCGCTGACGCGTGAGCACAAGTTCGTGCTCGCCAACCCCCGTGTGGAGGCCATGTTCGGCTGGTCGCGCGGCGCGCTCATCGGCCAGCATGGCAGCGTGGTGTGGCCCACGGTGGACGAATGGGAGGCCGTCGACCAGGCGCTGAGCGCCAGGCTGGCTGCGGGCCAGCAGGCCGAGACGGAGCGAACCATGCGCCGCCGTGACGGGTCCACCTTCCTGGCGCGTCTGCTGGCGCAGGCCGTCGACCCGGCGCACCCGAGCCGAGGCGGCACGATCTGGATCGTCGAAGACATCACCGAGCGTCGGCGCGTGGAAGACCAGCTCGCCCATGCCAAGGACGAGGCGCAGGCGGCCAGCCGGGCCAAGAGCGCATTCCTCGCCAACACCAGCCACGAAATCCGCACGCCGCTCAACGGGCTGCTGGGCCTGGGCCGGTTGGCGCAGCAGCCCGACATCTCCGAAGCGCAGCGCCGCGACTACCTCAACCAGATGATGGAGAGCGCCGAGAGCCTGTCTGGCCTGATCTCCGACATCCTCGACTTCTCCAAGATCGAGGCCGGCCGGCTGTCGCTCGAGACGCAGCCCTTCTCGCTGCGCGAGCTGCTGGCCTCCATGCGTCTGGCCTATCTGACGCTCGCCCAGGCGCGCGGCCTCACCTTCGCCGTGGAGATCGACCCGGCGCTGCCGAGCTGGGTCTTCGGTGATCCGTTGCGCACGCGCCAGATCCTGTCCAACTACCTGACCAACGCGCTGAAGTTCACGGACCGCGGCAGCATCGCCGTGAGCGTCAGAAGCTTGAGCCGCAACAGCCGGGGCATCGCGGGCGAGTGGGTGCGCATCGAAGTCACCGACACCGGCTCGGGCATCGCGCCCGGGCAGCAGCAGCGCCTGTTCCAGCCGTTCACGCAGGCTGACGAATCGACCACGCGGCGCTTCGGTGGCACCGGCCTGGGGCTGTCCATCTGCCGCGAACTGGCGACGTTGATGGGCGGGCAGGTGGGTGTGCGCAGCGTGGAGGGCAAGGGCTCGACCTTCTGGGCCGAACTGCCGCTGGCCGGTGCGCCGGCGCCGACGCCCGCCCCCGGCCAGCCCCGCGAGGCTCACGCCGACGGTGCCATGCCGACCAGTCTGCAGGGCCGCCGTGTGCTGATCGCGGAAGACCACCCGGTCAACATGCTCATCGCGGTTGCCCAGCTGGAGCAGTGGGGCATGACCGTGTCGCAGGCCGGTGACGGGCAGCAGGCCGTCAGCGCCGTGCTCGCCGCCGCACAGGCCGGCCAGCCATTCGACATCGTGCTGATGGACATGCAGATGCCGGTGATGGGGGGCAACGATGCGACGCGCGAACTGCGCACGCGCTTCAGCGCCGAAGAACTTCCCATCGTCGCGCTGACGGCGGCGGCGCTGGTGTCCGAGCGCGACGACGCTTTCGCCGCCGGCATGAACGACTTCCTGACCAAGCCCATCGACCCGCCCAAGCTGCATCAGACGTTGCTGCGTCTCACGAGCCAGCGTTGACAATGCCGCCGCCAGCACCCGGAGGAGCCCCATGAACGCCCAAGCGCCGCGCCAGTTCCGCTACTACGACCTGATCATGGCGGCCTTCGTCTGTGTGCTGCTGTGCTCCAACCTCATCGGCGCAGCCAAGGCGGCGCAGCTGACGTTGCCGGTCATCGGCACTGTCACGTTCGGGGCCGACCTGTTCTTCTTCCCGATCAGCTACATCTTTGGAGACATCCTGACCGAGGTCTACGGCTACGGGCGCGACCGCCGCGTCGTCTGGGCCGGCTTCGGCGCGCTGCTGTTCTCCGCGTTCATGGCCTTCGTGGTCGTGCACCTGCCGCCGGCGCAGAACGACTTCATGGCCGTCTACCAGCCGCAGCTCGAAGCGGTGTTCGGCAACACCTGGCGCATCGTGGCCGGTTCGATGATTGCGTTTGCCTGCGGCAGCTTCGCCAACAGCTTCGTGCTGGCGAAGATGAAGATTGCGACCCAGGGCAAGTACCTGTGGGCGCGCATCGTCGGCTCCACCGTCGTGGGGCAACTCGTCGACACGGGCGTGTTCTTTCTCATCGCCTTCTACGGCATCTGGCCCAACGACCAACTGTTCGCCGTCATCGTCACGCAGTACCTGTTCAAGACGATCTGGGAGGCGGTCATGTATCCCGCCACCGCCCGCGTCGTCGCCTTCCTGAAGCGCGCCGAGGGCGTGGACTTCTACGACCGCGGCACGAACTTCAACCCGTTTTCGGTGAAGGTGTAGGTCGGCCAGGCGGGGTGCTGCCTTTAGGAAAAGGCAAACGGCCTTCGCTGGCTCGAAAATACCGCCATGAGCCCCACACAAACTGCTCCGGCACCCGACCTGCTCTTCGCGCTGTTGCCTGACGGCGGCCTGGCGCCTGACGGCCCCGACACGCTGGCGCCGTTGGCCGCGGCGCTGCAGGCGCAATACCCCAACGCGCTGACGCTGACGCTGCACCCGCCCCTGCGTGATGCCGAGGGGCGTTGCCGCTGGTGGCTGGAGCCGGAGCCGAGCCCCGACGGTGTGGCAGCGGCGTTGCCGAGGTTGATCGAGCGCCTGCGCCACGAGGCCTCGCGGCTGGAACTGCCGTGGCAACGCGTGGCACTGGCAGGCCTGGGCGACGGGGCGCTGCTGGCCCTGGAGGCCTTGCAGGCAGAGCCGGCGCTGGCCGGCCGTGTGCTGGCGTTCGCCGGGGGCTATCTGTCACGGCCCGAACATGCGCCGCAGGATGTCTGCGTGCATCTGTTGCACGGCCTGGAAGACCGGCGGTTTTCCTACCGCCATGTCGTCGATGCGGCTCAGGCGCTGGTGGACCTGGGGGCCGACGTGACGGCCGACCTGCTGCCGCACCTGGACCATGGCCTGCACCCGGCGCTGATCGCCAAGGCGATGGAGCAGTTGCGCACCTTCATCCCCGCGCGGCTGTGGCGCGAAGCGTTGATCGCCGCGCAGGAGAATGAAAGGCCGGTCGGTTGACGCGCGAAGCCGCGCTGGCCGCCATCGGCGTCTACCAGCGCTACGTGTCGCCCCATAAGGGCTTCTGCTGCGCCTACCGCGTCCACACGGGTCGTGCCAGCTGCTCGGTGCTGGGCGCGCGGGTCATTCGGCGCTGGGGCGTGCGGCGCGGGCTGGCGGTGCTGAAGCTCAGGCTGCGCCTCTGTGGAGAAATCCACCGGCGACATGGGCCAGCCAGGCCTGTGAGGCCGCTCGCAGCGCAGCGCGGCGAATGTGATCTGGGCTGCGACTTGGATCTGGAGTTAGCAGAGGGTTGCTGCGATGTCACCGATGCCTGCGGTGGCTGCGACTGGCCGAGCCGCAGGTCCAAAGACTTCAGGACCGACCCCAGGCGCAGACCGGGTAAGGCCCTACGCTGGAATGAGGCGGAGCGACGCTGGGACGAGGCCACTGACATCGACGCCGGCCGGCGCCGCGACGGTTGACGCTCAGTCCAGCACGACCTCGGTTCGCACCACGCCTGCTCGCTCCGCGCTGGCACTCAGCGTCAGCTGCGTGCCGACGGGGGCTCGCACGACCCACTCGGCCACGGCGCGGTCACCGGTGGGTTGCTTGTTGGCGAGGAAGGCCAGCTGGCTCTGTCGCGGGGCGTGGCCGTCGAGATGGGGGCCTTCGAACCGCTCCTTGCCGCTGACGAGGCTGACGGCCGGGTCGCCGCTGGGCAGGTGCAGCTCGAACATGACGCCGCGCACGGTCTTGCGCTCCAGCGCGCGCTGCGTCACGCAGGCCGGCAGGTAGCCGGCGTTGGCCACGGCCAGGCGCACGCGCCACATGTCGGGCCCCAACGCCCGCACCTCGACGCGGATCAGCTCCAGCCGGGGCAGGCTCATCGCGATCTGCGTCATCCAGGCCGGGAAGCGGGCCACCTCGCGCTCGCGCTGCGCCGGCGGCGGGTTGCGCCAGTAGTTCATCTTGTCCCAGCCGCCGATTTCGACCGAGCCCAGCTGCGGGTGCTGGAAGGGCGTCCACGCCACGTGGGCCTGGCCATCGCAGTGCTCGTCGCTCCAGCGCAGCAGCTTCAGGTCGTCCTCGACCGGGTGGCGCCGGTACCAGTCGATCCAGCCGTGGTCGTCGGCCACGCCGGCCTCACGCTTCGGCGACCACAGCTCGACCACCCAGAACAGCGCGCCCAGGTGCTCATAGAGCCAGTCCTGCGTGCCGGTGATGACGTCCTTGGGGTCGTAGCGGAAGTCTTCATAGATGCTGATGGCGGGGTAGCCCGAGTGCTCTTCACCCAGCGCGGAGCACTGCTGGAATAGCCACAGGTCTTCGGCCGTCATCTCCTTGTCGCTGCGTGTGCTGCTGGGCCGCAGGATGACGCCGCTGTGCGTGTGGAAGCTCACGGCCGCACCGATGTTGGGGTGGCCGGACACGAACACCACCATCGCGCGCACTTCCGGTTCGCTGGTGGGGTAGGGGCCGGCGCCGACCTGCTGGAACTCCTGGCGCCATTCGCCGGGGAAGTTGCGGTTGAGGTCCAGCCCCTCGCGGTCGTTGTTGACGCGCACGGTCAGGCCGTCGTGGTTGCGGATGAAGCCTTCGGGAATGAGGCGGTAGTACTCGCCACCATGTTCGCCAGGCTCGCGCGGCACCATGAGGCGCGGGTCGCCGGCGTGTTTCTTGTAGCCACCGTGCGGGTCGGGCACGCGCATGGTCAGGATGCGGCCGTCGCCATCCACGTCTTCCATCGTCAGGCCGTCGACGGGCTGCTCGGTGTACGGGTAGGGGCGTGTGGAGCTGCGGATGTGGCGTGGCCGGTCTGCCAGCGCGAGCTCGGCGCCGTCGGGGTTCAGTCGCGGCACGATGTAGAGCGTGCGCGTGTCCAGCAGCCGGTTGATCTGCTGCGCCTCTTGGCCCGCGCCGCCATGCAGCTCGAGCAGCTGATGCAGGTAGTACAGGCAGGCGGTGGAGGCCGTCAGCTCGGCGGCGTGGATGTTGCCGTCGATCCACATCGCCGGCTTGTCGATGTCCATGCCGGCGGCCAGGTTGGTGACCACCACCACCCAGATGTCGCGGCCCTCGTGGCTCTTGCCGATGGAGCGCACCGACACCAGGTTGGGTCGCGCCTCGGCGTAGGCGAACAGCAGCGCTGTCAGGGCGTCATAACGGTAGAACTGGTCGAAGCGAGGGCTGGGCAGGGCGCTGGGCATGGTGGCGCGGATTGTGTGGACCCGCCGACCTGCCGCCGGCCAGGGTTTGCCCTGGCGCGGCCGCCTCACTGCCCCTTGAACAGCACCTGGAATTGCCGTGACACGGGCAGGCGTTCGTCACGCCCGCGCAGCGTGACGACCATGGTGCCCTCGTCGACGCGCACGGCCCGCGCGATGCAGCGGCTGTTGACGAGCACCGAGCGATGGATCTGCCAGAACTGCTCGGCGTCCAGCTGCGTCAGCAGCTCGCGCAGCGGCGTGCGGATCAGCGCCTCGCCGCCCTGGTGCACGACGCGGGTGTAGCGCGCATCGGCCTCGAAGTAGATGACCTCGTCGGGCGGGATCAGCTGCACCTCGCGGCCCACGCTGGCTTGTATGGGCCGCATGGCCGGCCTCGCCGGCTGCAGCTGCGGCAGGCTGGCCAGCAGGCGTTGCAGCGCGGTGGTCTCCGGCGTGGGGCCGGCCAGGCGCGCCCGCAGCCGCGTGAGCGTCTGTGCGAGGCGCTCGTCGTCGACGGGCTTGAGCACGTAGTCGGCCGCGCCGGCGTCGAAGGCGGCGAGGGCGTGGTCGTCGAAGGCCGTGACGAAGACGACCAGCGGCGGCGTGGCCAGCGCCGACAGCCGGCGCGCCACCTCCAGGCCGCTGAGGCCCGGCATGCGGATGTCGAGAAAGACGACGTCAGGCTCGTGGGCGAGGTAGTCGTCCCAGGCTTCGGCACCGTTGGCGCTGGCGGCCACCACGCGCAGCTCGGGCCAGCGCCGCGCCAGTGCGGCGCGCAGTTGCTCGCGCGGGGCTTCCTCGTCGTCGGCGATCAGGGCGGTCAGTTCAGTCATGGCGTCAACGCGGGCGTCCAGGTGAGGGTGGCGACGCAGCCCGGGGCCGCATCGGACAGGGTCAGCGTGGCGCCGGGCAGCGCGTGCTGCAGGCGCCGGCGTGTGTTGGCCAGGCCCACGCCGTCCGTGCCGCCGGGGCGCAGGCCGCTGCCGTCATCACGCACGCGAAGGGTCAGTCGTTCGTGCTCGCGGCGCAGGTCCACCTGCACCTGCCCGCCGTGCAGCTGAGGCTCGATGCCGTGCGCGATGGCGTTCTCCACCAGCGTCAACACGACGCCGGGCGGCAGCTGGGCGCGCAGCCCGGCCGGCACGTCGATGTCGAAGCGCAGCCTCGGCCCCAGCCGCGCCTGCATGATGGCGAGGTAGCGGCGCACCATCTCCATCTCGTCGTCCAGCGGCTGCAGTTCGCGCTCGAACATCGGCAGCGTGGCGCGCAGATAGGCCGTGAAGTCGCGCAGCAGCGGGGCCGCGCGGGCGTCGCCGGTGTCCACCCAGTGTTGCAGCGAGGCCAGCGTGTTGAACAGGAAATGCGGCTGGATCTGCGCGGTGGCCAGCCGCGTCTGCAGGCGCAGTGCGGCGTCCTGCTCGGCAAGTTCATTCAGCCGCGCGGAGATCTGCTGCACGCGATAGACCGTCAGCGCCCACCAGGCCGACATGACGGCCACCATCACCCAGGCCAGCTCCGGCGCGACCTCCCGCACCAGGCCGCGCATGGCATCGTGGCCGAACAGGCGGCTGCCGCCCAGCAGCGCCAGCCACAGCAGCAGGCAGGTCGCGTAGCTGGCGCCGTTGAGCCGGCGCCGCGTCGGATTGCGCCACAGCCAGCGCCCCACGGCCACGCCCAGCACGGTCAGCAGCAGGCCGGCGCAGAAGATCCACAGCGCCTGGCGGCCCGGCGTGACGGCGAAGCCCATGCCGAGCATGATGGCGGCGTTGAACAAGGCATAGCGCTCCAGCGCGGCGGGCCAGGGCTGCATGCCGGCCCGTGCCAGTTCGGCGGGCGTGAAGACGCGTGTGGGGCCGGGGTAGATCCATTGCGACCAGGGCGCGTCGGTCCAGCGTCGCGGGGGTGGGGGCGATGACATGCGCGCAGTCTAGGCAGCGCGTGGCCATGGGCTGCTGCGCGATGCGGCGAATGGCCGATCGGGCCGCGCAGATGGTTGGTCGACCGATCGGTCGGGAAACGTGCAGAATGCCCGGATGCCCGCCTGGACCGCCCTGGACCTCGAACGCCGCGCCGGTGGCGTTGCCGTGCTCACGATGAACCGGCCCGCCGTGTTCAACGCCTTCGACGAGACGCTGATCGCCGAGCTGGATGACGCCTTCGCGCAGCTGGGCGCCGATGCCGGCGTGCGCGTCATCGTGCTGGCCGGCGCCGGCAAGCACTTCAGCGCCGGGGCCGACCTGCAATGGATGCAGCGCGCCGCCGCCGCGTCGCAGGGCGACAACCTGGCCGACGCTCACCGCTTTGCCACCATGCTGGCGCGCATCGCCGACTGCCCGAAACCGACGCTGGCCCGCGTGCAGGGCGCGGCGCTGGGCGGCGGCGTGGGCCTGGTGGCGGCTTGCGACATGGCGGTCGCGTCCGACGCCGCGAGCTTCTCGGTCAGCGAGGCGCGCATGGGCATCCTGCCGGCCGTCATCGGCCCGCACCTCGTCAACGCCGTGGGCCTGCGCGAGGCGCGGCGGCTGGCGCTGACGGCCTCGCGCATCGGCGCCGACGAGGCGCAACGCATCGGCCTCGTGCAGCACGTCGTGCCGGCCGACGGGCTCGACGCGGCCGTCGACGCGTGGGTGACTGACTTGCTCGCCGCCGGCCCGCAAGCTCAAGGCCAGATCAAGCAGCTCTACGCTCGGCTGGCGCCCGGCCCGGTGACCGCCGAAGTGCGCGAGCTGACCGCGCAGACGATTGCCCGTGTGCGCACGACGCCCGAGGCGCGCGAGGGCTTTGCCGCCTTCTTCGCCAAACGCAAGCCCAACTGGAACGACGCCGAATGACGCTGAACGACTCCCGCCTCCTCATCGTCGGCGCCGGTTTGATGGGTGCCGGCATTGCGCAAGTCGCGGCGCAGTCCGGCCATGAGGTCTCGCTGTTCGACGCCCGCACCGGCGCCGCCGCAGCCGCCAAGGCCAAGCTGGCGCTGACGCTGGACGGCCTGGCTGCCAAGGGCAAGCTGACGAGCGAGGCCGCAGCCGCGACGTTGGCCCGCATCACGCCGGTCGAGGCGCTGGTCTCGGCGGATTTCGTCATCGAGGCCATCGTCGAGGACCTGGGCGTGAAGCGCGCGCTGTTCGCCGAGCTGGAGGCGCTGCTGCCGAACGACGCGGTCATCGCCACCAACACCTCGTCCATCTCGGTGACGGCCCTGGCGCGCGGCATGCAGCACCCCGAGCGGCTGGTTGGCATGCACTTCTTCAACCCCGTGCCGCTGATGAAATTGGTGGAGGTGGTGTCGGGCCTGGGCACGTCGCCCGAGGTGGCGCAGGCGGTGTTCGACCTCGCCGGCCGCTGGGGCAAGACGGCCGTGCACGCGCGCTCCACGCCGGGCTTCATCGTCAACCGCATCGCCCGGCCCTACTACGCCGAGGCGCTGATGCTGCTGCAGGAGCGCGCCGCCGCGCCCGAGGTCATCGACGCCTGCCTGCGAGCGGCGTGCTTTCGCATGGGCCCGTGCGAGCTGATGGACCTGATCGGCCACGACACCAACTTCGCCGTGACGAACTCGGTGTTCGCGGCCAACTTCTTCGACCGCCGCTTCACGCCGTCGCTGGTGCAGCAGGAGCTGGTGGACGCGGGCTTTCTTGGGCGCAAGAGCGGGCGGGGCTTCTACCGCTATCCGGAAGGGGTGCCGGCCTTGCCCGACGCGGCCCTGCCGCCGCCGCGCACGGGGCGGCTCGTCGTGCACGGGCGCGGCCTGCTCGCGGAGCGCTTTGCTGCCAGCCTGCCCGAGGCCCGGCGCGAACTGAGCAGCGACTGGGTAGGCCTCAGCGCCGATGGCCATGAGCTGCGCTTGACCGACGGCCGGCGGGCGCGGGAGTTCGGCCCTGGCGCGGCCGTCTTCGACCTGCCGCTGGCACCGTCGGGCGACATCGCCTTCGCTGGTGACGCCGCAACGGCTGCGTGGCTGGCGCGGCTGGGGCTGACGCCGCGGCGCGTGGCAGACCTGCCGGGCCTGGTCGTCGCGCGGACCATTGCGATGCTCGTCAACGAGGCGGCCGACGCGGTGCAGCAAGGCGTCTGCACCGAGGCCGGCGCCGACGCGGCCATGAAGCTGGGCGTCAACTACCCGGCCGGGCCTTTCGAATGGCTGGCCTTCTGGGGCCGCGAGCCCATCGCTGCGCTGCTGGACCGGCTGGACCAGCACTACCGGGGCGAGCGCTACCGCGTGTCGCCCTCTCTGCAATAGACCGGGCGCATTCCCTTCGGGGGATGGGCCGACTCACCCATGGCACCAGGGGTCCACATGTCTCACGCCTTCATCTGCGACGCCATCCGCACGCCCTTCGGCCGCTACGGCGGCGCGCTGTCCAGCATCCGCACCGACGACCTCGCCGCATTGCCGATCAAGGCGCTGATGGCGCGCCACCCGAACGTCGATTGGGCGGCGGTGCAGGACGTCCTCTACGGTTGCGCCAACCAGGCCGGCGAGGACAACCGCAACGTCGCCCGCATGGCGGCGTTGTTGGCCGGCCTGCCGCAGGACGTGCCGGGCGCGACGGTCAACCGACTGTGCGGTTCGGGCCTGGATGCCGTCGGCACGGCCGCGCGTGCCATCCGTGCCGGCGAGGCGGGCCTGCTGATCGCCGGCGGCGTGGAGAGCATGAGCCGCGCGCCGTTCGTCATGCCCAAGGCCGAGTCGGCCTTCAGCCGCAGCAACGCCCTCTATGACACGACCATCGGCTGGCGCTTCGTCAACCCGGCGATGAAGGCGGCCT
>JACCDP011105165.1_pt1 | contig 31105 bp, 86 predicted proteins | sample 7445841 | NCBI WGS metagenome assembly JACCDP01 (sample SAMN15323441, study PRJNA562643) | freshwater metagenome | isolation source: river surface water | place: USA:Blue River Watershed | collected 2017-08-17 | reverse complement strand
GTCAAAAACCAAAAACAAATAGTTTTTTCTGTTGATATAAATGATCCTCGTTATTTGTCAGGAGAACTTGTTGGTGTTAGCAAAAATACTAAAATTATAATATTAACTTGTCCGTGGTGTAATAAAAGCGGTGGAAGTAATAACATGAAACGCCACCATTTTGATAATTGTGAGAAACGGAAGTAGAAATGTTTGCGCTCATGACACCCTCACACATAAAAATTAGAATAAATCCCAACCCACGGATACAGTTTACCAAGGTTGGTGCCTCTTGTCAACTGTTTTTTGTTCCAGAATTTGATCTGTGATTTGTGAATAGATATTGCGTTTTTCTTGTTCTGAAACGAATGATTTATTCATTCTAGTAAAAACTTCTGTAAAAATTTGTTTTACGGTTTTGTTTTTTGCATCTGCTATAAAATAATTTGTATCATAAACTTTAACAAACATAACTACCTCACTTAGTTGTAATAACTACTGATGTTGCGTATTCTGCTCTTATATAATTTTGACTGGAATTAATACTATAAACATTAGCATTAAATGTATTCGCGGTTCTGTTTCTTATTGTATTTGTGAACGATGAATATCTTGGAATTTGCAATACATTAAATGGAATGTTCGTGCCACCAGCAGCACCAGCAGCGCCAACCACTCCACCTCCACCAGTACCGCCACTAGTACCTCCACCAGTACCTCCACCGCTTCCCCATCCACCACCTGGGTCTACGTTGCCTCCCCGTGGTGTTTGTGGAAGTCCTGTCATTGGAAATTCATCACCAAATCCTTTAGACGCAAAAGTTTCTCCAGCTTTATCTCCCCCTTCTTCTGCTATTTTATCTAACCCCTTTTCGGTTCCATCATAAAAATATTCCTGCATTTTTTTGCCAATTTCTTTTAATTCTTCGTCATTGGCCTCGGCCATGTTTTTTGCGTGGGCGCACAATGTTACATATAATCCAATAGCTATTTCTTCTAGTGTGGTAAGTCTTTCTTCTAAGTGCTTTACTTGTGTGTTTAATTTTCCGGGATCAGCAGAAGCTCCCCCTTTTCCACCACAACGCCCACCAATTGAACCCACAAAACTATTAGCAGAATTTGAATTAGCATTGTTTGGTGTTACGATTTCTATTATATCTTGTAATAACGCATTATAATCTACAGCCATAATTTCATTTCCGGAAATGAAATTATTTATACTAGTCAAACAACAATTAATTCTTCTATTTCTTTAATAATTTCGTATTCACAATAGAAATATTCATATGACGATTCTTCTAATCCGTGTTCGCTAATATAAACAACTTTATCATCTGTTAATATGATAACAGAAGTTTCTCTTGTCACTTTATGCACACTCAGGTAATATCTATTTTTCTCTAGTTTTTGTGATCCTTTGTGTGTAATTTTCATAATATCACCAATCTAGTCCAAGTTCTTCTTCGTTTTTCGCAAGTTTATTTAATGCATCGTCTCTTTCGAATTCTTTTTTCAATTCTTCGTAAAGTTTTCGTTTATTGGCAATCGTAACTTCTTTATTTTTTAGTTCTATTTTTAACCTGTTATTATATTCTTCATCGGTTTCGTCACGAACTTTAAATAAATTAATATCAATTTCACCAGGATATGTAGAAACTTCTATCCCTTTCCATCCCTCAAGGCGTTTTTGGGTAATAAATGCCTCTATGCCATCGAATGTCCCTTCAAGATCATATAGGGAAATTCTATAATATTCAGTAATTTGTTTTTTCATTTTGGTTTACTCGTAAATTCAAGTATTGCAAATTTCTTTATGGATATCCTCTATTTGGGAAACAAAATCAGAAAACTCAGATATTTGTTCTGCCACTTTTATTCGAGTTTCTCCAACATGTAGAAATACCCCCTTTTCTATGATATCTCCGTCAGAATCATAATCATTTAGGGAATAAAAAACTTTTCTATTTTTCATTTTGGTTTCCTGTTTAGCAACGAGCCGCATATGATTTAGGTTCAGTAAGTTCAAGAATTGTTTTAGCAATTTCTGTTGCCATTTCTTTCTCAAAACACATATATCTATGGCGTTTATCATCATTTTCGTAATACGAAATGGTAATTCCATCGCCCCCGACATCCAAATAAATATCTTCTACTGTATAGTAGAATTCTGGATCGTTTTGAATACGCTTAATTGTAGAGATTTCCATAGTCATGCCACCTTTGTTGTTTTAAACATAATATTAAATTCTTTTATTAGATCATTAGCAATGTCTTCAAAATTATCTTCTGGTACTCCAAAATTAGCATCAAGACAAGAATCGTTTTCCATGTCCTGAGAATAATTCGATATTATTGCAATAATGCGATTTTTAAGTGTTCGGTTTTCATAATTATACATTTTAATAGTTTCCTATTTGTTTGCTAGACGGTTCAACGAAGATGTCTTTTAGATGCAAGCATCTAATTGGTCTTAATTCCTCTCCAATCATCAGAACGAACATTTTAATTATTACACAATCATTTGAAAAAATGTGCTTCCGTGTCCATTTTGTAAATATCCATATTCGTTTCTGTTTGGTGTTGAAATTTCTAAAAATAATAGATTATCTCTGACAAATTGTGTAGTATAATCCAATACAGCATTAGCAAAATCTTTTGGTTCACCGACGTTAAAAAACTCAATAGTCCCGTCTTTAAAGCACGTTTTCCCTGATGAAGACTTGAATGCTAATGTATACCAGAAGTGTGTGTCTCTACGTTGAATTAAATATTTGTTGAAATAAATTTTCATTTTAGTATCAGTTATTGAAACCACAACACATCTTTTCGCAATTCTTCTAAATAAAATTTCTCAAATCCGTCAATCATTAACTCTCTCATTTGACGGGGAGAAGTTTTATTCTGCTTAACCCAGCCATAAACAACCTTTTCAAATTCTAACATAGAAGAGGATTTTTTTAACAAATCATTTCTTTTTTGTTGAAACTCTATCTCCAAAAATCTATTTAACATGATAGCCTCTGTTTTCTAAACACAAGATCATTATACAGCATCCTGCGAGAAAGTCAAGGGGCTTGTTCAGGAATTGCTACAAGTTTACAGTGTTGATTTCGAGGAAGGGGTTCTTCACATGATTCTAGGACGGTTTGCTCTTTGAAATAATTAGCGGCTGTTGTGTTAATTGTTCCAAGTACCAACCCCAAAAGGAAAGTTGTTGTTTTTGTCATTTTTAACTCTATCTAATTTTTATGGATTTCTTCGAGCAATGTAATAACTTCTCTGGTTTCTATAACTGTTATTTGGGTTGAGGTTTCTTTCTGAATATAAAAATTAACATTTGAGTGTGTCGTTTCACCAAGTTCTATACTATACTTTGTTTCAAGTTTCTTGAACTTTATATTATTCATTTCCAGACTTCTCTGGAACAGCTATAATTTTACAATATTGGTCACGAGGAAGAGATCTCTGGCACTCTTTTAATTGTTTATTAATATCACCATAAAATATCCAAGAACAAATCACAAACCCCAAGATGAATCCAAAGATTAACCCAATAACACTATCCATAATCATTTTACCTCAAAATAAAATTCACGACAATTCCTCAAATAAATCACTGATGTCATACTGAAATCGTTTTTTCATTTTCTCAATAGTTTCATCAGGAACATTGTGAATAGAACCAAATTGATTCTGACAAAGAATAACTTCTGGAACAATGTTATATTTTTTTGCTATTTTAAAATATGGACGCAATTCTTTCTTGGTAGTAAAAGTATTGGCAACCACTACAGAAAAATCGTGATGTAGATAATATAGTGTATCATATAGACACTTTTGGTGATATGCATGTAACTTAGAAGCATCAAATTCATACACACCATTTACATAAAAATACATATCTGTTTCTAAATGAACACAACAAGAAGTATTGGTTTCAATATGTTTAGCAAGCGTCGATTTTCCAGATCCGGCAATCCCGCGAATTAAAATTAGTCTAGTCATTATTACCATTAATACGTTTTCTGCATTCCGCTAAAATTTCTTTATTAGAATTATCAAACAATTTTAACATTTGTTCAATAGTTACTTCTTTACAATAGTAATCTCTTCTAAAAACAGAAATCGGTCCTCTGCTTTTGAATTTCGTGGTCATTATATACCAATTTTATTGATTGTCAAGATTTTTCCTAACATAAATCGTACATTCGGTATTTGATGGATCATTTTCAACAATTCGTGCTTGTTTACAAATCCATTCGCTTCTAGTGATAGGAATATAATTACTAGTTACTATCATCCAACAAATAAAACACGCAAGTATCGCTCCAATGAAAAATCCAGCAGCAAATCCCTCATTATTCATTATTTTCTCCTATTATAATATATAATCTATGTCTGCCGATTTTTAAATCTAAACAATCTATCTGATTCAATACTTTAAACAATTCTGGTCTATTTTTCTTGACCATAGATGTGCTTTTAAAAATACCCAAATTAACAAGAATTCTAGGAAGAAATCTTTCATCTGTAAATAGCGTTTTCTCGAACTCGACATCCCATTCTTCATCATTTTCTGTAAGTAATTGTTTTACATCAACAATAGGATTTCCTATTACAACATTTTCAATGTGAGTCATTAAAGTTCTCGACCATGATGATCAATTACTGGTTCAGCAATCAATCTATTATCAATATCAATCAATAGTTCATCCAAATTATAAGGAGCAAAATTTGGTGAACCATCAAGACCAACATCATATCTTCTGTGTTCCAGTTTCTCTGGATTTTTTGAATGAAGATGGCCGCACAAATGAAAACTTTTATGATGCTTTTGATTCCATTGTTCGATTGGAAAATGAAACATCACAACAAGTCTTTTATTATGGTGTAGTTCATAATAAGGTCTAATCCATTCAAATCTACTAGAAATACTATCATGCTTTATTTTCTTTGAATGATCATGATTACCTTTTACCAAAAACAATTTTCCATTCAATCTGTTAATATACTCGATAGCCGTTTCTACTTTTCCGAAAAAAAGATCACCTAGAATATACACAGAATCATCTTCTGATACTGTATTGTTCCAATTAGAAACAATAGTCTCATTCATTTCTTCAATAGAAGAAAAGTTTCTACTCTCTGGACAATATTCCAGAATTCGTCCATGTGAAAAATGAATATCACTTGTTACGTAAATAGACATATTGAATTACTGTATAAATTGCTTGTGAAATTGCAATAAACGGAATAATACTAAGTAGTATCCATCTAGGAATACCTTCATATGCTTGTCGATAATCAATATACATCACAACTCCTTAATGTTAATAGTTTCAAATTCAATTCTAGGAACAACACCAATTAGATGTAATCCGTGATTAAGAGGAAGGTTAATAGGATTACCTTCTTTATTCCATACCATAGCCATCAAATATCCGTCAGGCCAATGTATAGTACCGCTAATAGGATAATTGATTTCTTCTTTGTTTATTTTTATATTTGAAATTGTATGACCAGCAGCAGTCTTACACGTTCCTTTACTTTGAATAAATTCAATAAAATTCATCGTATTTTATACTCCACTTTATGTTTCATCGGTATTGCGGTTTGATCTGCTATTATATAGCCAGTAATAGCCCCTAATATCATAGTAATAGTCACAAAAATTAATTCTTTCATCAAAAATCGCTCTTCAATAATTTTTTACAATATTCATCGAAATCTTTATAATCACCGCCAACAACTTCATGATAGTTTCTAAAATATTTCTTATCAAATCCCATTGCGTTTGACAGAAATTCTTCTACCCCATCCCAATCATAATAAGTTAATGTGTTTTCTTTTAATATAATTTCTCTGTTCAATTTCTAATCCTCAACCATTCATCAAACGCTGGTTTCGACATATAATATGCTAGTACAGTTTCTATGGCACATAAAAAATCTAAATCTGGATCAATAATACAACCTGAACAATCAATTCTATCCGGGTCTTTGTTCTGATCATATACAATTTTCAAAGATTCGATGACAATCTCATCAGTAAGATTTAAAAGTTCGTTGTAAATCGCTTTATACATTTTAAATATCGCTCATGTAATTATGCGTTTTTATAAAAAATTATAAAAACTGCTAGACGGTTCAACGAAGATGCCTCTTAAATGCAAGCAATTAATAGGTCTTAATTCTTCTCCGCGTCGGTAATCGGGTAATTCCTCCGATTTCGATCAATATCATTGACCATTATACAATAATGCTTGGTTATCGTCCTAAATTTATTTATATCAATTTTATATCACTTTTATACAAATTGATATTTAGATATTATACTTTTCTTCATAATTTCCTTGTTTTGGAAGATTTCTATAATACGTTACACCATTAACAACAACAGTATTGTCCATTTTAAACTCCTATTTTAATTCAAATGGGGTGTCTATTATTATACACCAAATCCAAAGAAAGTCAAGATTATTTTGAGGAACTGATGTTGCTCTTAAACAGAATTCCAAGAAGAAACATAATGCCCCACATCTGAAGCCAGCCTACTTCATTTAGAACCGTTACAGCAGGCACTAAACAACCATTCCAGAGCAACATCACAGGATACGAGAAAAGAAAACTTAAAAATATTGCTGCTGCAATAATACCAACAACTTGACCGATTACATTAGATTTCATAATTTTTCCTACTTTCATTATAAGATTTTAATGAGTTTAAAAAATCCTCATTTGTATTTGATTCGTTTTTTAGAAACTTATCAACCATTTTTGCTTTGCTCCATAAAATATGTCTTTCAATTAAACCTATTTCTGGTGCAATGGTGTCAAACAATTTAACAATATATCCTTCTTCGTCTTTACGAAAAACAGAAGTATAATAACCATCTAAAAACCAACGACCATTACAGACCCATAAACAAATTTTTGTTTCCTTGTGAATAATACAATAACGCTTTCTTTTGGTTTCGTCGTAGATCCATTCGTCTGGATAATCTAATAATTCCCAAATTTCTTTACCAATCGGGGATAACAAATCTTCAATAAACATCAACAGCCTCTTTTGTGTAGTCGATATAAAACTTACCATCTTTTTCAATTAATGTTGCGGATGGGTCACAAATTTCTATTTCTAAATCATAGTGACGATTATAAGCATCAATAAATGTTCCATCCTCATTATAGAATCTGAAGAAAGAATTACCACTACCCATTTCCTGGCAGATAACTGCTTTTTTACCAATCAAGTCCATAATGATCTCCGAATTTTTATCAATTTTATTAACATTTTTTCGTCTTCATCTTCATATTCTTCTTCAAGTTTGTTAGAAATCTTTAAAGCCTTATTGGAATCTTCTCTTTCTTCTTTAGTTTCGTCTTCTGACCACCAAAATTCTCCATTGTTCCTTTCTCTTCTTTTATCACAAATAATAGACCAGCCACTTACATCATAAGGATCGGGTCTATTTGGGCGAATATTTTTCCACCAATTATACAATTCTAATGCCTCTTTAGCAGAGATTGCTTGGTGTGTTGGTGTTCCATATTCAGGATGTTCTTTTTCGTAGCCCCAATCTTCATCTTTTACTAATTTAGTTTGCCATTCTAAACTAGCAATACCAGCCTCTGAACTTCTCCAATTTCTTAATCTAAACCATCCAGCAGCAGTAAAAGGCGGATCATATTTTTTACGAGCTTCCTCGTCCCAAATAATATAGTTCCAACTAGATTCGATCTCAACAAAATTTACTAATTCATCAAAGGCGCAATACAAGAGCCTTTCGCTGAATTCATGCCACTCTCCCTTTTTTAAATTAGATGTGAGTTGATGCGTTCTTGTGATAAACCTATTAACAAACCAATACTTAATGGCATATAATTTATCAATAGGCCACATAATAAAATCTTGTAATTTATTCAACCCTTCTTCGGCAACCCAAAATCTAATAGGATGCTTTTCTTTTGCTAATTGTTCCCATTCTCGCCAATCTTTACCAGAACCGCATTCCAGTTTAATAGTTCCGCGAATAAAATCAGCAAATTTTGAACAACTCCAATAGTTTCTCATAACGTTTCCCTATTTTGGTAAACAAACAACCCTTTCAATAGTATCTTTTCCTAGTTTAGAAACTTCAACTAGCGCAGAATTACATCTTTCTTGTGTACTAAATTCTTGAAATAATACTTGTTTCTGGCCGTAACCCAAATTCAATACAACAAACAATAAATAATTACCCATAATCACCCCTTAGTCAAAATTGTCCCAACTTTCGATTTCAAATGATAGTTTTAGATATACCTTATTATCATTTTCATATACTCTAGCAACAGCGCAAAATCCACCACAAGACGTTGTGTATTCACCATCATATTCTTCGATTAATACATTTTTTGCAGCAGTCTCTAGCAGATTTCTAGCTTGTTTACGAAGATCTTTGATGGTCGGGGTTCCATTAGTATTCCACCAAGACCAACCCAATAATCTCATTGTTGTTTGAACATGATAAAAATCAAAATAGGTAAGAATATCATCAATATCGTTTTTGATTTGTTCGTATGTGGTACAATTGAAACTGTATGTCATACTACCAGTTTTGTCTACATCACGATTTTTTGATATTGATACTTTTGTTGGTTCTGGTTTAATACGATATTGTATACAATTCATCCAAGAAGGGCAATTAGCATTCATCCAGTCATCAATCAAGGGATCAAAATATTGAATCTGTTCGCCTCTTTCAAACGCATCAATATAGTCTTGGTGTTTGTGTTTTACGCGATATTTACATTCATCATACCAAGAAGGAAATTTAATATCCTGCCATTCATTTTCTGTTTTGTCATAACACTGAATCTGTTCGCCGTTCGCAAAAGCAATAATACAGTCATAATGTTTATGTTTCATAATTTGTTCACCAATATTTAAATGTCAAGCCATTTCGTACAATATTTTTTCAATTTCTAAATAAGCGTTTTCATCAAAACAATATATTCCTTTGTTCTTGGTGAACACGCAAATTTTATTTTTATTAAAGATGTGTATTTCTATATCAGGATTTTTGATTTTTAGTCGTCTATAAACACCATCATACCAACAAACCTGTCTTTCATTGGTGTATTCAACATCACCAAATAATTCTATTATTTTGTCTATAAACCTTGCTGAGAGTTGTAGTATATCCATTCCTTTCTCCGATGAACATGGTAAAATATCACCAAAGAAATGATGTTAATACACTATTTATGCAATCATCGGCCCGCCATCAATCTCTTCTTCGTGTTCTTTGCTATCACTTAGTAACTGACCAATTTCTTCTGTGATAATGATAATTTTATTACCATCCATAATCACATCTTTGATGGGATACTCATTAAACGCAGTATAAACAACAACTTCATATTCTTTGTTGTTGTGTTTATCGTTAAATAATTGCTTTAAGTGTTGAGAATTTAATGACATTATTCTACCAATAATCTAAGCTCATCAATTAGGTTAATTATACTATCTTCTGGTAACGTTGTCATCCACTTTGTTTGTTCTTTATCGGGATTACTTGCTCCAGAATAAGTAGAAAAGAACCTTATGTCATAATGACCTTTTAGTGACGAATTATTGGTTTCTACAAAGAGTTTATAGGAATGCCCACTCTTATCAATCACTTGATTTATCAGACTTATCATTTTTCACCTCAAAAAATATATCCAACACCACAACCCATGTTAAGGTAAACACCAGAAACAAACTAGATGCTTTACCAAATTCTGGACTACCAAACATCTTAGCTAGTTCTACTCCAATCAGTGTTGACATTATAATAACAAAACATTGTAATGTCAAGAACTTCAATACTTTTTTAATTTTTTTCAAATTGGTTTCTCGAAAAGATTTCGTAACCAGTCGAAAAACATGGATACAGAAATCATAAAAATAATAAAACCTATCGCAAATTTAATAATAAATTTATGGAACTCACTCAATCTTTTGCATCTTTAACAGTTTTAGATTCAGTAAAAAATTCTCTAATGTAAGAGCCGTTATAGATGCCATGAATGCTGCTTCTGCTTCTTCGTCTTTTAATTTCGAAAACTGTTCAATGACACTATAAGCGGTTAGCTTTAAGTAAGCGTCAACAGAAACTGGCTGCTCACTCAGGTCAATATTATAACCTGCCAATGCTTCTTTTGCTAATATATATAATTCTTCTGGTGTAATTTTGGTCACAAATCTTTTCTCTTTCTGATGATGATCTTATCCTGAATGTGTTCAAAAACCATAATGTCAGATTCTTCTAATTGTAATTCCTTCACAATTTCATCTGGAATTTCAACAATAGCATTCCCTTCAAAATCAAAACTTATGACTCTTGTAAAAATCCTGTTCATCAATAATTTTCCTTATTTCTCTACTACATTTCTTACAACAATTACACAATCCTATTTTATGTAAGTCTTTTACTTTGTTTATGTTGTTGTTTTTTATAATGTTTCTTATATTATTACTGTTTATGTTATGACAAATACAAGTAATCATTCAAAATCTTCAGCAAATTCTCGTTGAAATTTTTTAAATTCTTTATCAGAGACTCTTGAAATTTCTAATGTTTCATCATCAACTTTGATGATGTTGACTTCTGCAAGTGACCAACATGCCTGATCCCAGCCGCGTTTAATTCCTTTATTATACCAATACCAGCATTGCAAAGAACCAGCAATAACAATAGAAACGAACAACAATACTTGATCCAATTCGATATGAATGTCCATTAGCAGCACTCCCTTATCAGATAATAGTTCTACTATTTATGTTACTCTAAAAATTTTGTAATGTCAACAGGAATCTTTTCTAGTCTTTCGTGCTGAAGAACTTCATATTCTGTATTTAATTCACATCCAATCCAGTTACGACCTAATTGGGTTGCTACTTGTGCTGTTGTACCACTTCCCATAAATGGATCAAATACAATATCACCAATTCTACTACCAGATAAAATACAAGGTTCTATTAATGCTGGTGGATATACTGCACAATGAGAACCTCTATATCCACTAGTAGAAACACTCCAAACACTACGTTTATTTTTTTTATCACGTATTGGTAATTCTTCTAAGGATTTTCCACCAAGATGTTTGGCTGTTCCTTGGTGTGATTTTTTCTCTGTTTGTTTTCCCCGTCTTTCCCATTTAGCGGGTTCTTCAATAGATTTATTATCAAAATAATACTTTTGGGATTTACTTAACAAGAAAATATATTCGTGTGCCTTTGTACATCTATCCTTTACACTTTCTGGCATAGCATTTGGTTTGTGCCAAATTATATCCTGACGAAGATACCAACCATCAGCACGAAGAGCAAATGCCAACATCCACGGAATACCAATAAGATCTTTTGGTTTTAACCCATATTCTTTAGTATTTTGACTCCTTCCATTTACTGCTTGTGCTTGTCCGTGTTTAGTTCCTCCCTTGGTTTGATTAACTTGATAACCCCTATTAGCAGCATAACTATCCCCGATGTTTATCCATAGTGTTCCATCATCAGTTAACAAATCTTTTACTAATCTAAAGACATCAACCATATTAGAAATATATTCTTCTGGTGTAGACTCTAATCCTAATTGATCGGAATTTCCGTAATCCCGCAGACCAAAATATGGAGGACTAGTAACACAAGTTTGTACTTTTACTCCATCTTCTATAAGAGTTTTTATTGTGTCCCGACAATCACCAAAATAACATTTATTAATCATAAATACACAGTTCTTTTTCTTCAATTTGGTTTCTATAATAATCAATGATATGTTTAATAACTGATATATCAAACCCCACTGCACCAGCAATTTCTCTATCAGTATAACCATCTTCAATCAAGATTCTAATATCTTCAGCAATAGTTTTTAGAATTCCCATTTTCCATCCATTCTGTTAATATCAAGTCGAATATTCTCTAGTGAAATCTTGTCATTAGAAACAACCATTTCTTGTTCGATGAGTAGATTTACTTTATTGATAGTGTTCATTCTGCCAATAAAGAATGAAACAGTTCCTACTAAAAGTACAAGAATTACAAGTAACAACGTGCCTAGCCATTCGCCATCATATGATTCATAATCATTCATGGATATTCACTCCATCCGCTCATTCTCGGTACATTTGATGTCAATTCGTATTCGTGTGATATTATATTTTGTGGTGGTTCTGGTTTTGTTGATTTATTATTTTCAAACTCCCACGCTTCTTCTACTGCATTACGAGCATGGGTTTCGGATATGTACCATCCAATGAAAAAATTCCCTAGTAATGCTTTATGTTGTCCATTATAATCTGAAACAGAACCAAGAATCTTACCTTTATCATTATGATAAAAATTTTCTGTCCACGAATTTGTTTTTTTTACCATGTTGAAACATCCGTCAAATCAATAACAAATTTACCCTTTACACCTTGAAGCTCATGTTTAAATGAAACCTCGACACTACATCCAATACCAGAAGAATGTTCTTGTTTAATATCAATATCATCAATTTTAAATGTATCTACGATTTCAGAGATACGTTTTAGTTCAGCTTTTGTTAAATTAATCTGCATTATTACTCCATCATTTTACCCATAAACCAAAATCCAACCGCCGCCGAAAACATTACTCCAAAAAACGTGATCCATTCTCGTTTTGGATAGGTTCCAAAAAACGCATCAGCAATATAAACAATACCGAGAATAAATGCTAATTGAATTAGTAATGTAATAGTAACAATAGTACAAGGTTTCACAAAAATGCCCACCAAATAAAGGCCATAAAAAGAACAAAAATTAGTAATGATTCTAGTAAAATCTCACCAAAATGATGTAAAAATGAAAAAATTTGATATATGTAGTTCATGGATTTATTGTACCAGAAGTTGAAAAATTAGTCAAGATTTTTTTCGGATGTGCAGAAAAATCTTGAAAACTGCATTCCAACCGGCGCTTGGTTGAATTTTATATATTTATGATAAATCTAATGTTTCTGTTGTGTCATTAATATTTTTAATATATACTAACAATCCTTTCTTTTTAGAAAAATCAATCATATGTTTGGTTCCTCTCGATTCACCATCCCATATTGCTATTAGACATTCACCATAACTACCCATTTGTTCATTACGAATGTAACCAGCAGATTTTCCTAATTCTCTCCAATTCGCTGGAAAATAAGTAACTGGAATATTATGTTCTATTGCGTATTGTTCTCCTAGTGTATCAGGACCACTAGCAAGACCACAAACAACTTCAGTAATAGTAAACCTAGATTCCTTTATAGCAGCTAATACTATGTTATAATCAGTTATGTTACGAGAACCAGCAATTATGGTTTTCAATGCAACCACTCCCAACCCTTATACTCTAGTGATCCTCTTTCGAGTAATTCCAGAAAAATATCATACTTTTCGGTTTCTGTTAGTGAAGAACTTTCTAGTAATGACCTTAACTCTTCGTCATTTAAGTTTTTATAATTCGCCATGTTATATTACTCACATTATATAATTAAGTATGCCCACAACTTAATTATTTTTGTTCTGGAAGATGAATCATAGGTACAGAATTACCGGTCATCATAGTAGGCAAATGTCCATCCCAATTTCTAGCAATTTCATATTGAACTAATTGTGGCGAAGCATTAAGTGCCTTTGATTTTGCCTCAATAGCTTCCGCTTCTGCTTCTCCCCTAATCTTAACAGCTTCCGCTTCGGCTTTAGCATTCATTAGCTTAGATTCAGCAAGACCTCTTGCCTCTTCGATTGCCTTTTGTGCTTCTGCCTTAGTTTGTTGAATTTCATTCTCTCGAAGAATTGCCTTTTGAGTTGCTCCAACTTTTGCGTTAATCGCTTCTTTAACAGAATCGGGTAATCTCAATTCACCAATCCAATAAATCTGAGAAATGTTAAACAATCCTTCGTTTTGCTTGCGCACAATTGCTTCAACATCTTTCATCAAATCCGCCTTACCTTCACCATAAACATATTCAATAGATTTGGTTGCGGCGACAGATACTAAGGCATCACGAACCTGATTTCTGATAAATGTATCTGTAATTTCATCAATTCCCCTACGGTATGTTTGAAAAATCTGAGCAACCTTATCTGGAAGAACAGCGTAAGAAATGCCAATATCAGCATTAACAGCCAACCCCTCTCTAGTTTGAAACGAGAATGATTCGTTATCCTTCCAAGTATGGTTTTGGAGATAGGTTGGAAACTTATAAAGTTCTTCGCCAAATCCAATATAATAACGACCAACCGGAAGAATTTGTTCATTAACACCCTTATTATTCCCGTAAAGATCAATCTTTACACCAACATTACCTGCTGGTACAGACGAACAATTACCAAGTAAGATCAAAAATACAACACCAAAAACGCCAACAATAACCTTAACCATTCTTCACCTCTTTTTTACGAATAACAACCAACAAAACATGAATAGCAAAAAGAACAATCCCCCATAAAAATCCACCCCAAACTAAAATATCATTCTGAGAGGAAATCATCTTAGGAATTAGAATCCTAAGCGAGACGAAATCTCCTAACAAAACTAGGAGTATAACAACAAACAAAAATATGATATTTTCAGTTTTCATTTTTATCTCCATTCAACCAAATAACTAACCATGCTATCACCAAAGGAAGCACAAATAAAAGAGAAAAGAGTTTTAGTAAAATTAAAAATAACATTATGATTCCTGTTTAGGGCGCATTGGAATACACAATCCATGTTGAGCAAAATCCATGAAAGAGTCAATATCAGTGATTTTATACCCTACTCCATTAACAGTAGCATTATGGGTATCACTATCTTTAAGATCAGGAACATCATAGATAAACCAAAACACCCATTCCATTAATTCTTCGCCAAGATATTTTCTCAGTACAAAATCTTTCTGTGATTGTAGCATATAAGAATATCTATTCTCTAGGATAAAATCAACAATCATACTATCTGACAGTCGAAACCCATCAAGATATTCATTAGTTTTCTTTTCATCTTCTTCTAGTTTTACTACCAATTCTCTTAAATCTTCAAGGTAAATCATACTATTCTCCTAAAAAATGGGGGATTTTACTCCCCCACTGATATTAGTTACTGTTTTCTTGTACCGCAGAAGTAAATGCTTCCTCGGGGGTAACACCCAATTCACCAATCACTTCATATTCACAACACCGACCTTTGCTATTATCATAGTCTCGTGGAATACTTACCACCGCGCTCGGTGAAATTTTAAGAATCACAATCCTAGAACCACCAAAATATTGTAGATAATTCAGTGAACAGAAATGTAGTCCACTTGAACAGGTATTGTTTCTATTATCATCAACCATATTACGATCCATGCTCACCTTTTGTCCTACTGAATTATCAATAGTTCCGGTATGACAATCAGTATAGTCATCATTAACCTTTTTATAGGCTAGAAAACAACCATCTGGTGTGATAGGAAGATCGTTATTCTCAAGAAAACCATAAAGTTCCTGAACAGCAGTATGGCTAGGATTTTGCATTAGATTTTCCATAAAATTAACCATAGGTTCAATGGAAAATCCTTCCTGAAACATTCTAATAATACGCCTTGTAAGACTATTATGTAGTTCGGTATTCTTCCAGAATAGTTTTTCGCCTTGAATGGAAATGTTACCAGAACCATAATTAAGAACAATCTTCTTAGGTTCAATAACATCTTCCACAGTTTTCCAATCACCAACCTTAATTGCATCCAATAGCTTGGTATATGCAATATGAGTCTTGGTTACATTATGACACTTATTGTTCATCATAATAACAATAGTGTCGCCTTGAATAATATACGGATAGCCTTTCATCGTTTAAACTCCTGTGATTGTGTCAATCATTTCAATATATTGGGAAATGTGTTTTACATCAATATTAGAATAATGTGGAACATGATGTAGCAATGGATACATTTCTACAATACTTTCTACTTCTTTTTCCATCTTGTCATACATTTTACCAAATTTATCGGTGCGTGTCAATTTATTTAGGACTCTCTGAATTTCATAAAAATTGCATTTTTTCGGAACACCCTCAAATTGATTTTTAAGTTTAATAAAAGGACTTGATGGATTAACAGTAACAGAATGTCTAATGATATTTGGTCTTTCGAGACTTCTAACTACCAAATCTTTTAGTTCGTTATCAGTCATTCCTGATACTTTATTTACAAGATATTCCTCGGCATTAATCCAATTAGATTGTTGTTTAATGGTATCAATATCAGAACGTCTTACCCCATAAACCATATCTGGCATACCCGGAATCCCACATTTAATATCAGATACAAATTCCTTAGCATCTGAATATCTTTGACTATCCATTTTAAATCCACACAAAGGAACATAATAATAGGGTTGTGTATCATCAAAATCTTCTAGTTTGCCAGCATCTTTCCATTTATAATTGCCATAGTTGTATTCAAGATACAGAATAGAAACATTCTTATAAGCATTGTTTCGTGTTCTCTTGGGTAGTTCAGCAAGATCACTAGCATTCATGATACAAGATTCGGGAGGATTATTAATCGAATCCCAAAATTCATCAAGTAGCATTGGTTTTGTTTTATCATCAGCAGACAAAACATAAAACGAAACACTAGGACGTAAATTCTTAAAATGTGCCTTTGTTCTACTAAGAACTCCTGTTTTGATATTATCAATTACAAATCTAGATTGCGTATCATGATACACATCCATAAATTTATTAGTTTGTGTTTTAAGAGCATCAACAAATTCTTCTCTTACTGTTACTTCGTAAACACTGGTTCTACGATCACCATGTTTAATAAATCGTCTCAATGAAATATTACAATCTGTTAATAGTTTATTAAGATTGACAATACTAGGTTTTACATTTGCTCCGTAAATGCCAATCTCCAACAGAAAGAACTTATTATCCTTAACATAACGAAAAACAGAGGACTTCCAAAGATAATTTTTTGCCTTTTCTGTCAAAAACTCTGCTCTTTCCCAAGAATTACTAATCGCATTAGCATCTGCTTCAAGAATACTATAAAGATTGTCGTTAATCTCTTGTAGTTTATTCTTAATAGCCTCAATAGTCTGAGGAATATAACTCAGACCTTCTCGACTGGCCTGAAAATCCAATTCACCAATATCAAATTGAATTTCTAACCCACAAGAAAGCAATTCTTCCAATTCGCCCAATACTGATTTAGAATTAGGTACATTAATAGGATAAGGAATATTACCCATAATAGCATAAGAACTACTGGTATCGCTACGTTGATGTGCTCCGGGAATAATATCTTTACGATAATAAATTCTTTCTTTTGGTTTAAAATTATCAACGCCAGTTACAATAGGAGCAACCTCAAAATAACTATAGACATATTCCGCTTCTTCTCGAAACTTATAAGCGTCGTTAGTATGTTTAATGCCAAAAGAAATTTCTAGTCCTGATGCCTCGTCACTATTACAAGAATCAAGTAGCGCAATAGCAGGAACACCTTGATCGTTAATATAAACGGTATAGGTATTCTTTACTCCTTCGTGATTACTAATAACAGTAAAATTATTAGTGTAAGAAAGAGGACTTTTACAACCTAGTCCCAAAGCACCGATAAAGTTATTACTGTCACTTTTGGTTGATGCAAAATAAACAGTAAATACATTCCTTACGTCATCATCAGAGAGTCCATTGCCATAATCTTTTAGACTAAAATAAGGTTCTAGTACAGTAGGAAGATGTATTGTAAATGGTTTATTTGGAATATTTGCTGCAATATGAGCATCAGCAGCATTACAACTCAACTCTCTGATAATGGCTCTAATCTTATTAGCATAAAGTCCAGAGGACAGAATACCAAAGGCAAGACTAGAGTTTTTGATTCTAAATTCTGATACATCAGAGATATTAGAAAGAACGGGTTTATTATCAAATGCGTTAAGAATAGCCATTTTATATCACCAAAAATAAAGTCAAAGTTCAAATCACATAAATAGTATACACGCTATCGAACGGTGTGTCAAGCAAAAAAATGTCCTTCGCGGTTCTGGACAAACCCAAGGACTCTAAAACAAGAGAGGTGCTTTAGCATGAATATTTATACCCCATTCACGTACATTATCGGCTGGTCACAAAACAAGAAATTTTATTATGGAGCAAAATATGCTCGGGGTTGTCATCCTAACGATTTATGGACAACATATTTCACATCATCAAAATATGTGAAGGAATTTATAAGAGAAAATGGCGAGCCTGATATTATTAAAATTCATAGAACATTTGAAGATAAAGATTCTTGTATAACATTTGAACACTATTATTTACATAAAATTGATGCAAAAAATAATACATTGTTTTTAAACGAAAGTAACGGAGGTTTAAATGGGTGTGATAACGCAAACAAAATTCCAGCAAAAGATTACAGCGGAAAAACATACCATGTTTTTATTAATGATCCGAGATTTTTATCTGGAGAATTAGAACATGTAATGAAAAATAAAATAGCCGTGAAAGATAAAGATGATAATTGTTTTTCTGTTGAAAAAGATGATCCAAGATTTTTATCTGGGGAATTAGTTGGTGTTAGAAAAGGAAAAATAACAGTAAAAGATAAAGATGGTAATTATTTCTCGGTAGAAAAGGATGATCCAAGATATCTATCAGGAGAATTGGTAGGTAACAGAAACGGCAACATAACAGTAAAAGATAAAGATGGTAATTATTTCTCGGTAGAAAAGGATGATCCAAGATATCTATCAGGAGAACTCCTTCCAATTGCAACGGAATCTGTTACGGTTAAAGATTCAAATGGTAACACTTTTAGAATTGACAAAGGAGATCCCAGATATCTATCAGGAGAATTGGTTGGTGTAACAAAAGGAACAATTACAGTTAAAGATTCAAATGGTAACAAGTTTAGAATCGACAAAGAAGATCCTAGATTCTTATCAGGAGAATTGGTTGGTGTAACAAAAAATATAAAATGTTCCAATGAAAGACGAACGAAACTTAGTAAGTCATTAAAAGGACATAAAAAATCTTCAACAGAAAAAATGAAAGGTCCAAAAACAAATGAACACAGAAAAAAATTAACGGAAATAAATTCTACTTCTATTTGGGTTTTGGATATAGAGATTAATGAATTCAAAAGAATACCCAGAGAAGAATTTGATAAATATAAAAATATTAAATATATTTCCGGTAATACAAAATTTGCAAGAGAATTTAGTAAAAAGGAGATTAATCCCCCTTAAAGGAAACAAATGCTTCCACAGGAACGAAAGCATGGAATTCATTACTCATTTCGTTATCAAAAACCTTGATTTTTGGAGCAAAAACAGTTCCATCGTGCAATAGGATATGTCTACGTCTACAAAACAAATCTTCTTCGATTCTCTTTAGAGACTTACCTTGTTCAACATATTTTTTAATAACATATTCTCGCATTTCATCTTCAATATCAACAGAATTCTTAAATTCTACTACATCATAAATTTCATATGAAACGCCAGCACGACCTGGAATAGAATTTATCCCGTGTAACACAATAAATTTAGTCATTTATTTCACCTCAATTTTGAAAACAAGCATAGTTTACACCAATCGCCATTGCTTGTCAAGCATCTTACCACTCATCAGAGAAAAATTCTTTACCATGATCTTTACCAGCAGAATAGATAAGATAAATTCCACCCCAAATCAAAGTCATCCACAATAGAAATTCTTTACCAAACCCGTCTACAACAGGAATGAAATGATGTCCGAATACCCGAATGACCTCGAAAAACGAAACCAGAATAATAAAAATACCAAAAATTAATTTACCCATAATATCACCTAAATTTAGTCCAAGTGTCAAAAGACACGCGAGTTTTTAACAGAAAAATACCAGCAAGACTTAGTACCAGTCCTACAAACACATGACTATTATAGTCATTTTCTGGAATATTTGCACCATGATGAGCAAAGAAATTTCCAAATTCAATGATACCAATTAAAATTAAACTCCAACCAATTAAATCTTTAATCATACTAACTCCTTAAATAAAATAATAAACAAAACCCAACAAACAAAACAAATCTTTTCTAAAATAATAGTATTAATACTTATACTCTCAACAGGAGGGGGCAATTTGTTATCCAACATTTTTCTTGCTGTTGTTATAACAGGATCATTCGAAGATAACAGTTCTATCGGTCTTGAATTATAATCATTCATGTTAAACCCGCTTTCTTCTGTAAAACCTAAATTGTTCAGTCAACCGTTCTCTTATATCATAATCCTCTTCTTCGGTCAAGTTTTCTGTCATAGCATCAACTAATACATGAACAGCATCATAAATGGCATCATAATTAGTTTCTTCAAAATCAAATTCTTCGCAAATTATATCATCATATGCTTGATTTATTTCTTGTTCTAATGCAAGCAACAGTTCCGAACTAATATAATCTCTATATCTGTGTAACTCCAAAAGAAGTTGATAGGTTTCGGTGACTTCGTGATTTATGTTTTTACAATATTTTTCAATATGTTGTAATTTTTCTTTAAATGTGGTCATAATTATTTACTTGTTTTTTCAAAATGGCGATCTAAATTATATTTTTTAATAAATTCTTCAGTGTTATAATATACACCGCTACCATTAGAAACAACAAAGAATAATTGGACTATACGCGACAGTTCATATGGTGTGATATCCACTTTTGGATCGTAAGTATATTTGCAAGATTCAGAATATACGCTAATTTGACAAACCGACAACAAATTTTTAGATATATACATGTCTATTTTCATTTATATTCCTTATCAAAAGTTGGATTTTTATATTTTGTCCAAGTTTTTCCACAATCGGGGCAATTATACTTTTTCCAATAAACATTAGATGATGGATCATAATTGCCGGTATTTCCGCCGTATTCAATTTTCGCGTTTTCGTGAGGACAATTTTCTTGTAACTGTTCAAGTTTATCATGCCATTTTTTGATATTATCACAAATTCTTTGTTGTTCTTTAAAAATAGTGTTCATTTTATTTAAATTTACTCATAACATATTGAAGAACACTAAAGTATACATATAACATATTCTTGTATATTTTATAATACCAAGGTAATTCATTTTCCGAAAAACATAACATAAGAAAATGTTGTTCTAATTTATTATTCATCGGTTTTAACTCTCCAATTATGTTCTATTCCAAACATTTCACATAACAACCATTCTGGATTGTGTACTGGGTCACAAACATCATCACAAACTTTAAAGACTTCCTTCAACAACAATTCAGCAAATTTTTCATAATCGAATGCACTCATGGTTCCGTTGTCTGGATTATACGACAAAGAAGCGAACTCTTTAATTTTATCATTCATCATTCAACTCCAAAGTGTTCTTTTATATCCCGAATACAACTATGAACTTCTTCATCTAATACAACATCAGGCTTACCTACTGAAATTCTATGATTTAGAACGGAAATACATTCTCTGATAATCAATTCAGCAAACTTTTCTTCATTAGATTCTGGATAAATACTCCCCCAATCGTTCTCGACCAGAATTGTTGCTCGTTCTTTCAATTCTTTAATTTTCTCATTCATCTATGCTCACCCAAATTTTATAAAAACAAAACGAATAATGATACCCATCATAATAGAAAAACTCAGAACAAAACATAGGTTTATCATTCCAAGTTCCCCAACCACAGGAATATTCACCATATCGAAGTAGATGGAGAAAAGTTTTAATCGTGAATTCTATCATTTCACAAATCTCGGAATTTTTCCATAAATACCAGCATATTGAAACGAATCAAACACAGGACGCATGATTTCCAGTTCTGACACCAAGCATCGTGACACCAATGGGGTATTATCACCATCGACCAACATAAAATAAAGTTTATCTGTTCCTTCTTTAATCTGTGAATCAAAGATATAGTTAAGATCATCAATATTCATTAGCAACATCCAAATCTATCAACAAATTCTTCCATAGCCATTTTCATCAATTCATCAATCCTGATATATTCTCCGGTTAATCTTGACTCAAAAGATGCTCTGTATTCTTCCAATAATTCGTTGTAATTCATATTAACTTCAGCTTGTAATTTTTGTATATATTCCTTACGAGCTTTATGAGACTCTATTAGCATTTCTAATGTTCTCATATTAGAAGTCCAACCGATTTCATCAAAATATTTTTCAAGACGTTCTTCATTAGTCATTATAGTCTTCTTCATAGTCAGTATCAACAACACAGGTTTCGGTACAAACGATATCGTAAGTTTTCCTTAAAATGGTGCGTTTTCCTGTATTAACATAATCATTCATAACGATTGATCTTGCTTCGAGTAAATCCTTACATATTAAAGGTTGTTCATTACCCCAAACATCTATTATATAAAACAGTTCCATTATTCAATTCCGAAATGTTCTTTTAGTTTTTTAATATGCCCACTCGTAGGTATTACTTCATCTTTTTTCCAATTAAACTGATGTTTAATATCTTCTTCTAATTGATTCATCACGAAAAAACATTCTTTAATAATCAATTCTGCATACTTTTCTTCATCTAATCCAAATCGACCACCACCCAAACCTTCGTCAACAAGAACCATTGCTTGCTGTTTTAGTTCTTTAATTTTATCGTTCATTAATAAGTTCCATATAATCCCAACCATCTATCAAAAATTTCAAATACTGTTTTGGTGTCAATGCGTCACCATACAAACCTATTGCCCAAGGTGCATTATATTCAACTAAGGCAGTTTCGCCAGTTGATAATACCCCAAAATCTAAGACATAAGGAGGATTAGTGTGTCTTTTAGTATAAATTACATTGAGAAAAAATTCATACAAATAAACATATTCCTTCACAATATTAATATCTGGTTCTGGCGCACCATCATCACCCTCTTCATCATAACGAGCATATCCAAGGATTTGACCATCATTTATATAATATCGCCATTCTGATAAAAAGTCAACTACATCAGAAACAAAAAGTTCTTCGTCTGGATTTCTAAGTAATAGACAAAGTTGTTCATGTAAAAAATCGGAATCATATCTCTGACTTGAATCCACCCCAAAAACAAATCCTGTAAATAATTTTATTTTTTTCGGTTTAATAAATTTTTTAAAATTACCAGTGAATTCAAAAAGAGAGGTTAATAGTTCTTTTAAAGTTGTGGATGATATTTCTCTCTGTAGGAATTTATATTCTCTAATAGGATATGGATGAATTTCTGGTTCTTTAATACCAGCGACATTCATTGCTTCCCTTACAAATTCTACAGAACCAATAGGAACTGCTCTATTCAACAAGTCATCTTTATGCTTAGATAATTCAACTATATCAGACCTAATTAACTTGTATTCGTCTTTATCTGATAATAGAATTGCTTGTTTAACAGTTCTTGTTTCTTTTGTAGAAACATTCTGAAGAATAATAGTTCGCATCACTCACCATACAGAATCATATATGCTTCATTGGCAATTCTATGAGGAAGAAGATTAAATTTACAAATAGAATCTAAACTAACAGGACAATACCCATTCTTAGCAGTATTTTTTAGACAATTAATCATGGTGGCTGTCTCGGAATATTGCCAGTGCTTAAATAACACAGGAATATCAACAGCACGACATAAAGAATCCATACAGTTTTTACTAAGAAATCCTCTGGATAAAACAATATCACTATCATTAGGATCAGCAAATTTCCTTAAATATTCCACTCCCTCAATAAAACTCACATCGTTTTTACTAGGAATAAAACTAGCTACCTTCGCTTCTTCGTCATTAGATTTCCAATAATCTAATACTTTCTTATCAATGATACGGTTATAAACTTCAATCTGTTCTTTTAACTTAAACTTTACAAATTTAACATCATTAACTAAATCCATAAAATTATAAGATTTATCCAAATCAAAGTAGAGCAATCCAGCCGATAATACCGGAGCATTCGATTCAAATCCTAGTGTCTCACAACCTAACACATACATCAAAAATACCTTTCTAGTTCGTTCTCGTAAAATTCTTCATCTGGAATCAGTATATCATAGTCATAGGTTTCTGTAAAGAGGACAGCATCAATATTATCCTTGATCCAGTTAATCACAAATTTATTATATTCACAATCTTTTGATTTAACAAAAAAACTTTCTGCTACTCTCTCAATTCGTCCTGATTCGGCAATTACTCGATCATATGTAACCTTCAATTTCTTATTTTTAAGTTTAGCAATCGCTACTTTTTCCAATACCAATTCTTTTGCATCAAAAGGGGTCAATTTTGCTTTCATGTTACAAATCCTTTTCTGTTAATGGATAATCGTTATAAATTACTCTGGCATCGTTGTAATGTTCAGGCCAGTAAGGTGCATTATCAGGGAATTTTAATCTTAAAATAATTCTCCTATGAGTAGAAATGCTAAATCTCTGAGCGTGTTCCAGTGACATCCAACCTTTCACTGGTGACAGAATCCTACCAGACTTGAGATATTTCTGCAACTTTTTATAGCTGGTTACATGATAGACAATCATAATCTTATTAGAGTTCCGTAAAAATAAATGATTAACAATCCTAGATTTACTATTAGTATAGAAGTTCTCTTAACTAAGATAGCCCATATCACCCAACACAATGATCCTATATTAAGAATATAAACATTATATGGATCAATATGTAATGAAGTGAGAACCGCTCCTATTAAAGTAAATAGAGTCCCTGTCCATTCAATGACTACGATTTTTTTCTGCTTCATTTAAAATAAAATGAAATGTGCCATTAATAAAATCTACACTAACACCAGCATAATGCTTAGTTTCTACTGGATTCATAATAGAACCGATAACAAAAATAGCGAGAATTAACCTTGACATATTAGTTTCCTGTTAGTTGATAAACAGTAGAACCTCTCTGTACAGTACAAGCATTATGAGTAATCATCCAATCAACAAGATATTGATCTTTCTCTGGAAGTTCATCAATAGAATCATAGGAAATTTCTATTCCCTTTCTATCAGAAAGACCATTAACGAAAGATTTAGCAACGAAATAACTAGGAAAATTGTGGATTTTAATCATGTTTACCTCCTTTACTGTGCGGTCTATTATAACAGACACAGCAACATTGTCAAGGATTTTTTCTCTCTACCACTACGATTGTATCATTATGGGGTCCACCGTGAGGCACCAGTAGAATTTCTATAATAGTAAAATTTAACTTTTTACCAATTCCACCACTGTTCCAACTACAACTAATAACAATACCATTAGGCTTTACTATTCTAGCAACTTCCTTTTTTCTATTACCATAAAAAGAAGATTGTGTATCTTCTTTATGAACTTTCATTCCTACACTTTTATAACATTCCGAGATTTGCCTGACAGAATATGGCGAATCGAATAACACACCATCACAACTATTATCATCAAAAGTTTTAAGAAAATCTAGTGCTTCCATATGATGAGTAGTATTACAAGATGGGTCTAAATCATTAGTATAGGTACATTTATTATTAAATATACTATTTCTAGCAAAAGGATCAACCCAAATACCAGAATCAACATATCTTTCAATTAGTTCTTTAATCGGTTTAATTGAAAATGTATTATGATTAGGCATAGCCCATACGCGATTAAATATCATCTTTTAAACTTTCTCTTAGTTGTTTAATCCATTTTGATCTAGATTCTGTCCGTTCTTTTTCTTTCTGATATTCTTTTTCGTGATATTTGATGTTTTTTCGACATTCATTAATTTTAGCTTTCCACCAATATTCTGGTGTTTGTTTTTCCGTTGGTTTGATATAATACTCAAACATATTATCACAATCAAATTTAATAGTGTCTTCTAGTTGTTGAATCATAAAGTCTTTTAATCCATTATGATCTACTGTTGGTGGTTCCCATAATAAAACAGATTCCAACATTTTTCTATATTTACGCCTTAACTCTGTAATTTTATCTAGTGTTTCCTTTCGGTGTTTTTCGTTTTCTGTATATTCTTCATCACAAAGATTTGTAATTTCTTTTGTTGATAGATTATTCAATAATTGCAATTTAGTCTTTACTTTTTCCAATTTCTCAAGATGATAATCAGAAGGTTCAAATTGCTCTGGTATCGGATCATTGGTATCTCGCAATGTAACACAAGCCCCAAATGCCCTCGCACAATCAATTATAAATTCATTAAATGAAATATCATCAGAAATCTTAGCAGTATATCCTGTTGGCATATTAGTTTCCTTATTCGGCTATTGTAAAAGTTGTTTCACCCATTGTTTCTTCTGCCCTCCATGCTTTTCCGCAAGTATGACAATGCACAACATATCTGGTGATATTTCGATCAGGATTTATATTATTGCCATGTTTATCATACATAGGATTATAAGCCATTAGAGTTTTTACAGACTCACTTTGACTAAATAAACATTCTTTGTCGCACTCAGGATTAGGATTAACAAACATATTATTTCACCATTTCTACATCAATCAATTCACCAGAATCATCAAAACTGAATTTAACATTCGGTATGCCATCATCGCCTAAATATTTCAGTAAAACCGCGTTATTTACGTAACTAACTTCAAAATACACTTCTTTTGTCTTGGGTTTTACTCGATATTCAATGTCATTATCCCATGATGGATCATAAATATCGCACCACTTGTCACAAGGGCTTACTCTATATTGTATTTCCTTTCCTGTCGCCCAAGCAACAATAACATCATAATGTTTATGTTTCTTACCCATTGTTTCCTCCGGTTATCTCTTTCATAAGAAGTTCGACTTTTCGCCAATTACTATCAAAATTCTTCCAACCATCAAATCGTTCTTTGCTTGATTCCCACCATTCCTCATTCAACCATAACAATACTACTCGCAAATCTTCCCATTCTTCAAACGGCGTTACTCTGTCATATCGAGAAGTAATCGTAAATTTATTCAGATCAACATCAACAAAATCAGATTTATAAAATCCCCCAATACGAAATTCGCTATTCCCCAACAGTCTAACATCAACACCACAAGAAGCAATATCTTCCAATTGTTTGAAAAATCTATTATTCATCTTTTTACCCTTTCGACAAATTCAATATCAGTTTTCTTGTATCTACGCATCCGCGAAGTAGATGGATTTAAAATGTAAACTGTTTTTTCTGTGGCATCTAGTATTTTAAATACAATCAATTCTAATTCTCCTTGTGGTTTAACATACCAAAAGTCACCAACTTTCAATTCTGGCGGGACAGTAAAAACTGTTGGAATATATGCCGTTGTTTGAGTAGGCAAGTTAATTTGACCTACTGTGTAGTGTTGATTACTGTTCATCCTCCACACTCCTTTTTCCAAATCACAGTATCATACCCATTAATCTCAACCACGCATTGCTGTAATCCAGCATTCACCATATCAGAGGAAATTCTGATTTCTTTAACAGCAGAAAACAAAACAACAAGAAAAAGAAACACTAACATACCCATTATAATAATAACAACAGATTTATGATTAGATTCCATAACAATTCCTAAATATGACAATCTACAATGGTAATCACAGTATCATCAGATACAGAATTCAATAACTCATTAAACTTTTCTACCCAATTATCTTCATTTTCTCTGGAATACCATTCACCATCCATCAAAACAGCATAAGAAACAATAGCATTATCTCTTGCCGCTTTAATATAATCTTCCCGACTTAGTAGAAATTCATCAGGACTTCCCCATCTAAAAAATTCCTCATGATCACGAAACCGTTTCACCACCGCTTGTGAATTATAAAGCTCTCTAGCTTCATCCATAGTATCAGAAGAATCTCTAATATGTTCCCAGGATTCCCATGTTTCACCATTGATAATAGTAGCAGCAGTATCCCATTCTTTCGCCGCACGTTCACCAGCAGCATTCTTCATACCATCAAAATCAATATCACCCTTCACGGCTTGATCACAGAATTGTGGACCTATATTAGAACATGATCCCATTAATCCGGACTCACCCGTTTCTCCTACACAACCTTCTTTTAGTCTAAGATGACCAGACCAACGACCACCTAATTGCCACCAATCCCATTCACAATTAGGATTAGTCCTATTAACAGCTTTAATAAGATTATTATTAGAATCTACCAAGGCATAACCAAATTTATGTTCATCCTCAATATCAATATCAGATTCATCAGTAACAGCATCCTCAATACCGAAATAACTAAGAGATTCTTCCAATGATTCATCAGTATCCTTCATATAGGACAGTACATCATTAGTAATATCTACATCTTCAACATATTCATCATTAGTACCAGTACATTCAAATTGATGAAAGGGTTGAAGTTGTTCTTCATGTTCATCGCCAATTACCATTACACTAAAATGCGTCATTATACTTCTCCAAATTATCAATCACACGTAAAATAAAACGAATTCTACCAACACACCGCCATCTATCAGCAATATGATTAAAATTACTAAGAATATCCTTGATAGTAACTACATCAGGATACATATCATCATAATTACCATTAAAAAATCCATATTCCTCATTTAATCGCCGTTCTCTTGTCTCATATTTCTTCTCAAGAATCTTTAATGCTTTATAAACGTCCCTCTTTTTAAAACAACTAAGAATAGAAAGATCGGGCAAATTTATAATATTATAATTATAAAACCTCCGCATTTCTTTATTCACAATACGAACACATTTTTCTGGTCGCATTAGTCTACAAACTCCCTCGGAATAACATAGTATCCAATATTATTAGTAGTTTCATTATTCATTCTATCACATACAGAATTAGCTAAATCTCTATCCCGATATACTTCACAAATAGTTTCACTACCATCTAATAAATCTTGTTCTATTAAAATATAAACTTTCATGATAATTCTCTTAATTGCCCAGCAAGTTCCAGTAAATCATTCATACACAAATACGGAAATATTCCTTGTCCAATGATTAATTTAAAATAAATAAATCCTTCATCGGTTATCAATACAATAGGATTATTTCCCCATATATTCAAACTATCAACATCACCCTGATGATACTTTTCTTTACACTTGTCATCCTCGTGATAATTATCTCTAAGATACTTAGCTTCTTCAACCTTTCTCTCAAGAAAATCAGCCAGTTTATTGAAATATGAAGAAGACATTCTAAGCTGAGAACACATAGGAGAAATCTCGGCTCGATCATCAAAAAAACCAATTTGAAGGTATCCTTCAACATGCCTAGCTATTATCATATTCTTCCCATATATTCGTCACGTAATCCCAATGCCTTTTATCCGATATTTCTATCAGTAAATCATATCCCAATAACCCAATACCTAAATCAATACCAGCATGACTCTCCCGGAATCGCCATGAAAATGATAATGCCACCAATAATCCTCGATCACGGGTCACAAGTATCTCATAATACTTGTTCTTTGTCAAGTCTCCCCACACATTATAAATTCTATTATAACGCTCACCAGAGACAAATGGATTCGATAATCTAATACTAAAACCAATCATTCATTCACCTTGACTTTGGGTTCATCCACAGAATATCCATTGTCAGCAGCCACATGAACCTTTAATTGATTTGCTAACTCCAGATATTCCTCATTATCAACTAATTTCAATCTCTCTTCTGCCTTATCACCCCGATAAAATACAACCAACTTAGTAAATCGTAATCGTAATCTGAATCGCCACCATTGCTTGAATACGATCACAACCTCATCATAATTATCATTAGGATTTGATATTATATTGTTATATGTTAAAGGTTTACAATAATGATGATTAACACTATAATACTTTATATCATTAATCATTTCTTCTGATAATATCATATCAATTACTCAATTCAATAATACCATCATAATCACGATAATTATTAATATTCAGTGTATTATATCTTTCACCAAGATGCCTACTATTCAGATTACTACTCCATACCAACACACCACAACAATCCGACGTAAACAAAATAACCGAGTTTGAACCAGCATTAATCATCAATCTAGGAAATCTTCTATTCATTTCATTAGTTCGCATTTCACTTTTCATCACAAAAAATCCTCTTAAATTCTTTCATACTTACACCATCCCAATCCCCACGACCTTCTTTATATCCTATATAATAAGCCATGTCAAATAATTTCTTATACGCATCAATAGGTTGATCAGGAACAGCACCAATCAAACCATCCATAATAGTCTTAACAAATACTTCTCTGAATTTCATCAGTCACCCCCCGCAATACTCAATAAAATATTAACCCCAGTATCCTCCATTCCCTCAATCTCACTATACCCAGGAAAACAAAAATGTACCGGAGTATTCAGGTCATAATTATATTCACCACCCTTCCATCCCGCAAATGTCTCAGAAAGCGCCCAATCAATATAATTCAACATATTCCCCACAGTGACATTATCCATAGGAGGAAATGATACTTCTTCGTAATATCCTCGATAACTATGCGGTTTACCAAATCCATACCGACAAACACGATCAACAGGAAATTGTTCCAAATATGCCTTCAATTGTCCAATGTTCATTAAAACACCTCGCCGTCACAAATACCAATTACAAACAATTTCTTACAACGAATCTTTCCTTCTTGGATAGTAATAATATCATCAATATGAACTCTACAGAAAAGAACTACCTCCCCACCATTACCATTCCAGTATTGAGCGTTGGATACATGCAATCCAGATGAACATGACGCATCACTCATATCAGGATTCTTTGCAATAGCATATTCACCTATCACATATTGAAATTTTTCATCATACAACGATGTTAAATTTTTACTAACGTGTTTATAACAATAAACTTCATTATTAAAACATTTTAATCCTGTTTGTGTTTCGATATTCTGAACTATATTTTTTCTGTCATTTAAATCTGCATTTGTAATACCGTATTTTACCTGAGCATTACCAGTTACCCGAGCATCACCAGTTACCAGAGCATTACCAGTTACCAGAGCATTACCAGTTACCAGAGCATTACCAGTTACCCGAGCATCACCAGTTACCAGAGCATTACCAGTTACCAGAGCATTACCAGTTACCAGAGCATTACCAGTTACCTG